>Ga0210399_10000025_pt1 | contig 105692 bp, 105 predicted proteins | sample IncBWC14MmetaG_FD_150865 | JGI IMG/M metagenome (GOLD analysis project Ga0210399, IMG submission 150865) | Forest soil microbial communities from Barre Woods Harvard Forest LTER site, Petersham, Massachusetts, United States - Inc-BW-C-14-M | ecosystem: Environmental > Terrestrial > Soil >...
CGGTTGCAGTGCTCTTGATACCGGCATTGGCCGGGGAGTCTTCGCGTGAATCTGGAGAAAATCCGGGGCGCCGCCGAGCGGGTGGCCCGTTCGGAGGGGCTGGAAGTCTTTGATGTGGAGTGGAAGATCGGGAAGCAGAGATTTTTGCGGGTGTATATCGACCGCGTTCCCGCTTCGACAAGCTCAGCTAACGCGATTGACTCGACGAGCGGCGAGGAAGTTGCAGGGATGCCAGCCGACGCCGCGGAAATCGACCCTTACGGCGCCATCAGCCACGCGGATTGCGAACGGGTCAGTCAGCAGCTGAGCGTGATCCTGGATGTGGAAGGGTTGATCGAGGGGCCTGGGTATATTCTGGAGGTGAGTTCTCCGGGGTTGGACCGTGCGCTGAGAGGGCCGGCGGATTTCGACCGGTTCGCGGGCAAGCTGGCGAAAATTACGACGAGCGAACCCATCGGGGCGCAGAGTTTTTTTGAGGGGCGGCTGGCGGGGATGGCGGATGGGAAAGTCCGCATGGAATTGAAGGGGAAGGACCCGCGGGTTGTTGAGGTGCCGCTTGGTGCCATTCGGAAGGCGAATTTGGTGGTGGAGTGGTAGGAGCGCGAAAGCGAAGTAAAAACGTAATCAAGTAACGAGGTAAGGATTTCGGGAAGAGAAGCGAAATCAGAAATCCAAGTCTATAGGGGTATTTCAGGAACGAACGGAACATGGCGAATCTGCTCTATCAGCAAATTGAGATGTTGAGCCGCGAGAAGCATATCGAGCCGGAGATCGTGGTGTCTGCGATTGAGGACGCGATGGTGGTTGCGGCGCGGAAGTATTACAAGACGGAAGAAGACCTGCGCGCGAAGTTCAACCAGGAAACCGGACAGGTGGATGTGTTTTCGGTGCACATCGTCGTTGAAGAAGTCACCGACCCCAAGAAAGAAGTGAGCCTGGCGGAGGCCAAGAAGAAAAATCCGGCGGCGGAAGTTGGTACGGAAATTGTGGCCGCCAAGCCTACCGACGTACTGGGGCGCATCGCTGCGCAGACAGCCAAGCAAGTGATTCTGCAGAAGGTGCGGGAGGCTGAGCGCGATACGATTTTTAACGAGTATCACGGGCGTGTGGGCGAGCTGGTTACCGTGATTGTGAAGCGTGCGGAGGGCCCGGACCTGATTGTGGATATGGGCCGGACGGAAGCGCGCCTGCCAAAGCGCGAGCAGTCGAAGCTGGAAACTTACAATATTGGCGAGCGGTTGCGGGTGGTGATCAAGATGGTGGATCGTGCGGCGAAGGGGCCGCAGGTGATCGTTTCGCGTGCGGATGCGAGCCTGGTGCAGCGCTTGTTCGAGATGGAAGTGCCGGAAATTTACGACGGGACCGTGCAGATCCGTCACGCAGCGCGCGAGGCTGGCGAACGCACGAAAGTTGCGGTGGCTAGCCGGGACAAAGATGTGGATCCCGTCGGCGCGTGCGTGGGCATGAAGGGAATGCGCGTGCAGTCGATTATTCGCGAACTGCGCGGAGAGAAGATCGACATCATTCCCTATAGCGAAGAGACGGTGGCGTTTGCGCAGAAGGCGCTTAGCCCGGCGAAAGTTACGCGCGTGCAGATCACCGACCCGGAGAATCGCAAGCTGGAAGTGATTGTCGAGGATTCGCAGCTTTCGCTGGCGATCGGCAAAAAGGGTCAGAACGTCAGGCTAGCGAGCAAGCTCATCGGATGGGACATCGATATCAAGAGCGAGGAAGAGAAGCGGCGCGAGATTGAAGAGCAGATGACGGCTCTGACAGCGCCTACGACACCGCTGACGGCATTGGCTGGCGTCGGCGCGAAAACGATTGAGAAGATCGAAGCAGCGGGGATTACGAACGTCGAGAAGCTCGCGGGGATGACGCCGGAACAGTTGATGGAGATTCCGGGCATCGGCGAGAAGATGGTGGACAAGATTTATCAGGCGGTGAACCGATTCTACGAGGGCGGCGAAGCCGCGGCGGCCGGCGAAGCAGGGGAAAGTGCCGAGGCACCGGCCGAGGAAGCCGCGTCGGAAGATCAGGCAGAAGCGTCCGCCGAAGGCGCGGCCGTGGAGGCCACGGAAGCCGAGGTCGAGGGTACCGCGGAAACGGAGCCTGAACCGCACGACGAGGCGGCAGCCCCCTCGGCTGGAACCGACGACGACAGTGATGGCACCCAGACTGCGGAAGCTTCTAAAGAAGGCGACAAAAAGCACACGGAATCGGAAGAAGAGGCTAAATCTTAGGAACGCATGACAACAGACCCAAACCAAGTACGGATTAACGAGCTGGCCCGCGAACTCGAGGTCAAAGCGAAAGCGATCATCGACCTGTTGGCGGGATACGGCGTCACTGAAAAAAAGACGCACTCAAGTTCGATCCCGGTCGACGTCGCGGAGAAAGTACGCGCGCACCTGCGGGGAGTTGCCGACGCGGAAGCGGAGGCGGAGGCCAAGGCTAGAGCGGATAAAGACGCGAAGGAAGCTGCGGCGAGAGCTGCAAGGATGAGGCCCGCGGTTGCTCCAGCGGCTGCTGTTCCGCCGGCTGCCCCGGCACCTGCAGCACCCACGCCCGCTGCTCCGAGACCCGTGGCCGTCACGCCTGCTCCTGTTGCGACACCGGTCTCTCCAGCTCCGGCCGCACCCGCAACCGCGCCAGCGGCGCCACCGGTAGCAGCGACACAGGCACCAGTTGCACCCAAAGCGCCGGCGCCCGCACCTGTTGTGGTCACCGAAGCTCCCGTGGCGGCAACGCCGGCACCGGCAGCGCGACCCGTTGTGCCGCCAAGTCCGCAGCCGGGCGCACCGCTGCGTCCTTCGACGCCCGCGCCCGTTGGGAGCACACCGAGGCCTGCCGCTCCTGCTCCGGGTCAACGACCCTTTCAGCCACAACGACCTGGGCAACCGCCAGCGAGCCAACCCGCTGGTGCACGTCCTGCTGCCGGGGCGCGTCCAACTGCTGCTGCTGCGCCTGGGGCGCGTCCGGGTGCTCCTCCGGCTGCGGCTCGCCCACCGATGCCGACGGGTGGCAATCGCGGACCGATACCCGGCACGACACCGGGAAGTCACCAGCGTCAAGGCGGACCGAGACCTGGTCAGCCGATGCGACCTTTGCAATCCGGCGGTCAGGGACGGCCGTTTACGCCGCATCCGAGTGGGCCAGGTGGACCCAGCGGTCAGCCCGCAAGACCTTTTGAGCAACGCCGTGGGCCGATGCCGACGGGATCGCGTCCAGGACCGCGCATGCCGGGGCGTCCCGGGATGCTGCCACCGCTACCAGACAAGGCTCCCGCGAAAGCGGAGCCGGGCAAGCCGCTGTACACCAGGAAGCCGCCACAGCGTCAGCGTCCTACCGCGGACAAGCGCGAGATGGAAGGTGAGCGCAAGCTGCACCCCACGCGCCAGCGTCCCGGTGCGGGAGGTCGTGGGGGAACCGCCGTGGCCATCGCGCCGCCGGAGCCGCGCGTACCGCGCGACGTGGCCATCACCGAGGGTATTACCATTCGCGAATTGGCCGAAAAGCTCGACGTTCGCGCCAAAGAGCTTTTGAAGACGTTGATGGATCGCGGCGTCTTCGCCAGCATCAACCAGGCGCTTGATGTTCCGACCGCAACTACGATCGCCGAAGCATTTAATGGCGTTGTCAGTGTCGTTTCCTTTGAAGAGGAGATGGTGCTGGAGGTCGCGAAGGAAGAGACCAAGGAAAACCTGAAGCCGCGGCCACCGGTGGTTACCGTGATGGGCCACGTCGATCACGGCAAGACCAGCTTGCTGGACGCCATTCGCGAAGCCGATGTTGCGGCGGGCGAGGCAGGCGGCATCACGCAACATATCGGCGCGTACAAAGTGATGGTGAACGATCGCGCTGTCGTGTTTGTGGATACCCCGGGTCACGAAGCGTTCACGCGGATGCGTGCGCGCGGTGCGAAGGTCACCGACATCGTGGTGCTCGTTGTGGCCGCCGATGACGGCGTCATGCCACAAACCAAGGAAGCGATCGATCACGCGCGAGCGGCCAACGTGCCAATCGTGGTGGCCATCAACAAGATCGACAAACCCGAGGCACAGGTCGAGCGCGTGAAACGCCAGCTTGCCGACTTGAATTTGCTGCCTGCGGAATGGGGCGGGGACACGGAATTTGTGGAAGTTTCGGCGAAGCAGAAAACAGGCATTCCCAAGCTACTGGAAACGCTGTTGCTGGTGGCAGACCTGCGCGAATTGAGAGCGAATCCGGATGCGCCTGCCACGGGCACGGTGCTGGAATCGCGCGTGGACAAAGGCCGCGGTCCGGTCGCGACGATTCTGATTCAGAACGGTACGCTGCAACTCGGCGATTTCTTCATCTGCGGCTCGGTGTTTGGAAAAGTCCGTGCATTGTTCGATGATCGTGGGCGTCCGACGAAGGACGCACCTCCCTCGACGCCCGTGGAAGTGCTGGGCTTGCAGGGAATCCCCGACGCTGGCGACAACTTCCAAGTGACCGACGAGGCCAAGGCCCGCCACATCGTTGAGTTCCGGCAATCGAAACAGCGCGATGCGGCCATGGCTCGCTCCAGCGGTGGGCGCATTACGCTCGATCAGTTGCACGAGCAACTGAAGGCTGGCGAGGTTAAGGAACTGGGAATCGTCATCAAGGGCGACGTGCAAGGCTCGGTGGAAGTGCTCAGCGAAATGCTGCCGAAATTGTCGAACGATCAGGTGAAGTTGAAGATCATCGGGTCGGGCGTGGGCGCGGTGACGGAGAACGACGTTCTGCTGGCTTCGGCATCCGGAGCGATTATCATCGCGTTTGGCATCCGGCCCGACCGCAAAGCCGCGGAGCTCGCACAGCAGGAGCATGTAGAAATTCGCCCTCACACCATCATCTACGAAGTCTCCGACGAGATTAAGAAAGCTATGGAAGGCCTGCTTGAACCGGTGGTGCAGGAAACGTATGTGGGTCGGGCGGAAGTGCGGAACACGTTCCGCGTCAAAGGCTCCGGAACGATCGCCGGCTGCTACGTGGTGGACGGGGTACTCAAGCGCGATTCGCAGGTTCGCGTCTTGCGCGATGGCGCAACGATCTATACTTCAAAGCTCAGCTCACTGAAGCGCTTCAAAGACGACGCCAGCGAAGTGCGCACCGGCTTTGAGTGCGGCGTGGGCATCGCGAATTTCAACGACGTCAAGGTCGGCGACATTCTGGAATGCTTCCAGGTGACGAAGCTGAGCGCCGCGGAAGCGGCGGCGCAAACCGGGGCGCCAGCGTCACGCAAATAAGTTGCTATCCGGTTCCTGGAGCAGTCATGCCGGTCGGCTTGCTCACCCTTGAGTTGCACATCCCGGACGCGCAATCGCTGAAGGACAAGAGACAGGTGATTCGCAGCTTGAAAGATAAGCTGCGGAGACAGTTCAACGTGGCAGTTGCGGAATTGGATCATCACGATCTGTGGCAAAGGTCGGTCGTGGGAGTAGTGACGCTATCGAACGAAGAACGTCACGTGCAAGAATCCTTGCAGCAGGTCTTGGATGAGGCCGATCGCATCCTCGGCTCGTTTTTGATCGGACAGAAATTCGAGATTGTTTAGGGAGTGCGGCGTTCAGAACGCCGTTTGCACCGATGAGTCCAACCAATCACCGTCATGAACGCGTGGGCGAGGAAATCGCGCACGAAATCAACGCCATGCTGGCCGGAGAGCTGAAGGACCCGCGGCTCGAGGGCATGGTGGTGGTCAGCGAAGTGCGCGTGCAGCCGGACATGAAACACGCACGTGTCTATGTGAATGTTCGCGGCACGAACAAGGAACAGTCCGACGCGATCAAGGCGCTCGATCATGCTTCGGGTTACATCCGCAGCGAACTGATCGAACGGTTGCAGCTTCGTCGATTGCCCGACCTGCATTTCACTCTGGACCTCTCGCAGGAACACGTCGAGCGCATCGAACAGCTGTTGAAAGAAGTGAAGAAAGACAAGCCAGCAGCGCCGTAGTAAGTCGCAGGGGAAGGATGTCATCCGGAAGGATGAGGCTACACGGCTGGTGTAGCGCCGGGCTTTCGCCCGGCATTCTTTGTTTCTTCATCCACATATAGGCCGTGCAAGGGAACTACGAACTCATGCCACGACAGCCGAGTCCCGCACCGTTTGACGGTGCGCTGGTGATCGACAAGCCGAAAGGCAAGACATCGCACGATGTCGTCGACGCGGTGCGCCATCTGGCGGGCTTCCGGCAGATCGGGCATCTTGGCACGTTAGACCCGCTCGCGACCGGCGTGCTGGTATTGCTGCTTGGACGCGCGACGCGGTTGGTCCAGTTTTATTCCGGCAGGCGCAAGCGCTACTCGGCCGGATTCCGTTTTGGCTTTGCTACCGACACTTATGATTCCGACGGTGAAGCGCAAGGGCCCGACGTGGCGCCGACGCTGGACCGGGCCATGCTCGAGGAACTGGCCGCGGAGCGCGTCGGATGTTTTGAGCAAATGCCACCGTCGTTTTCGGCAAAAAAGATTCATGGTCGGCCCGCTTACGAACTGGCCAGAAAAAAACAACCAGTGGAGTTAAAAGCCGTCGAGGTCGAGGTCTTCGAGTACAAGCTGACCGAGATCGAAGGCAGTATCGCGCGTTTTGTGATTGAGGGTTCGTCAGGGACCTATATCCGTTCATTGGCGCATGAAATGGGCCAGAAGCTCGGGTGTGGAGCGCACCTTGCGGAGATTACGCGTCTCGCGGTGGGAGAGTTTTCGCTGGACCAAGCGATCAAGCTTGAAGAACTTGCTGAAGGCGCGCGAGCAGGAAAGTTCACCGACTACGTGATCAAGCTGGAAAATTTGTTGCCGAATTTTCCGCGGGCGAATGTGCTGCCGGTTGTGGAGCGGCGGGTGCGTCACGGCACGAAGTTCAATGTCATGATCTCGCAGATTCAGCCTGGGCGTGTGGAACCCCCGCCGGGTTCGACGTCGGAACTCGACGGCGGGGAGCCTCGGCCTCCGCGACTGCGCGTGTTCAATCAGCAGGACAAATTGATCGCCATCGCGGAAGCGGTTGTGCCGCGGACGTACCAGCCTATCGTGGTGTTCGAGCCGTTGGCTTAGTTAGAGGAATATTGCTACACCGTATTGTTCGGGTGCCTCATGGGTCCCTCGCTGCGGACTGAGAGGACACAGACCAGAGCGTCTGTGCTACCAAACATGCTCGCGCCTTCTACTTGTAAGGGTCCATCGCGCTGGTTATAGTTTTTCCGTGAGGCGTGCGATGCCAGCTGCTTCGTCTTCTGTGCGGAATTCGATTCCAGGAATGAGCCGATTGGTCACGGTGAAGGATGACGGTGGACCGGAGCGAGGCCGCATCCTTTGTGGCGAGCTTGAGGCCGGTAACATTTTGTTTTTTCCGCAAACGCCGTTCGCGTTTCCCGACGACGATCTAAAATTCCTACTCAGCCGCAAGCAGACCGACGCGAGCTTTCACAAGAACATTGCTTATCGTCCCGCTGAAGACCGCATCACGGGTCTGGACAAATCCGCCGCAGGCCCGGAAGTGGATCGTCTACGAGCGATTGTTGCGGGTTATTCTCAGCGTTCGAGTCAATTTCTGGCCCAACTGCTGCCGCCATACGCCGGAAAATGGAAGCTCGACTTTGCCAGCTACCGGCCGGTGGAAGAAGAGGGACGCCCCGCCCGCCTCCGCGCGCGCAACGATTTGCCGCACGTCGATGCGTTCCCGACGCGTCCGACAAACGGAAATCGCATCCTGCGCCTGTTCACGAACATCAACCCGGCGCAAAATCGCGTCTGGATCACGAGCCAGAACTTTGATGTGATCGGGCCGCAGTTCGCGAAAATGATCGGCCTGCCACAACGGCAGAATCGCAATGTCATTTCGAAGGCGCTTCGTGCCATCGCCACGGCCGCGCATCTGCCTGGAGCGAATCGCTCGCCCTATGACGACTTCATGCATCGATGCCACAACGCCATGAAGGAAGACGGCGAATTCCAGCAAAACTGCCCCAAGCAGCGCTCGGAATTCCCGCCGCACTCGACGTGGATCGTGTACACCGACTTCGTCAGCCACGCGGTACTGCACGGACAATACGCATTGGAGCAGACGTTCATTATTTCGCGAGACGCGATGGTGCGGCCCGAATTTTCGCCGCTCACGATTCTCGAGAAGCTTGCCGGCCATCCGCTAACCAAGGCAAACTGAGCGGGTCCGACGCGCTCGTGGCATCCATGACATTTCCGCAAAGCGGCGGATCAAATCTTACGGCTGAGGTTGCGGATTAGGAGTTGGTATCGGACGCGGATTCTCCCGCTGCGCGGGCGGGGGATTTCCTGTGGGCGTCGGTCCTACTGGCGCTGGCGGCGGTGGCTCTGGAGCACCCGCGCCAATCGAACCGCGCGCGCCGGGATCACCACGACCCGCCAGAATGTTGTGCCCGGTACGCACCGGAGAGCGCAACGGACGCGGCGTGACCAAGATCATGAACTCCGTCTCCTGGACGGAATTATTGTGCGTTCCGAAGGTGTAGCCGGCGCCAGGAATCTCTGCCAACCCGGGAAGACCGGTGATCGCTCGCGTTTCTTCCTGGTCCAAAAGGCCGCCAATCAGAGTGGTTTCATTGTCCTTCACGCGCACGACCTGGCTCAACGTGCGATTGGAGAGAATGGGAATGCCGTTGATGTTCATTCCCGAGAGCGCGCGAATCTCAAATTCCAATTGCAGCGTAACCTCGTGATTCGCGTGGAGCGAGGGCGTAGCCTTCACTTTCACCCCGAGATCGACATACTCGGCACCGGGATAGGGCGTCTGCGTTGGCGTCGTACCGGTCGCAAAGGCCGAAGAGTCCAGAAATACGGTGACCACACCTTGATTGGCGGTCGAGCCGAGCGCCGTGAGCGCGACATCGGGCAGTCCGCTGGTCGTCAACGCCGCGCTGACGATCGCCGAAGGGCTTGTGGGCGTGACAATTTCCAGACGATTCGAGAATGTTCCCCCGCCCAATCCGATATAAATCCCCAACGTGCTCTGTCCCTGATTGGTGACCGCGATGCTTGGGGTGTTCCCGCCTGTAAAGTTTGCGATCACAATTCCGGCGGGAGTGGCCGCCGTGGGCAGAGGCGAACCGGAAGCGGCGTTGAACGTCGCGTCCGCGTTGGCGCTCGAGAGAATAATCGAGACACTGCTGTCGCCCTGATTCACCACCGCCAGATCGGGAATGCCATCGGTATTCAGATCGCCTGCAGCGATGGCCACCGGGTTGGTGCCCACCGCGAGGGGCGAGCTATTCGCTTCGGTCAGCAGCAGGTTCTGGTTGGCATCGAGGGAGCCCAGCAAGATGGTGACGTTGTTGGTGGTTTGGTTGACCACTGCGAGATCGACTTCTGGAGCAGTCAAGTTCGGCAGCGTCGTGTTCTTGAAATTTGCGGTGGCCAGCGCGACGGGTCCCTTCTCGCTGAATGTTGCGTCGTTCTGTAGCGCGTATGGTGACTTGGGGAACGCCGTGAATCGGCCTGTCCCGTCGCCTTTAAAAACGGAAATCGTGTTGTCCCCTTTGTTGGCCACCGCGAAATCCAAATTGCCGTCTCCGTTGAAATCCGCCACCACCACGGAACTGGGATTCATTCCCACCGGGTAGGGAGAGCCCGGTGCTTCGTTGAAGGTGCCGTCGTTGTTTCCCAGCAGCACGGTCACGTTATTCGAAGTGGAATTGGCAATGACCAGGTCGACGGGTGACACGGTGACGCCGTTGGAGTTGACGACAGTATTCCCGAACGCGCCGGTGGCGATGGATACGGGACCGGTTTCACCCTTCGCCAGCGTGAACGGCGAGTTCGCTTGCGCGACGAAGTTTCCGTTATCCTGGTTCAGCAGAATGCTGATGGTGTTGTCGTTCTCATTGGCCACCGCCAGATCCGGCAGCGTGCCGCCACTGTAGGCTGCTGAGGCCAATGCGACGGGATTGTTGCCCACGCTGAAAGTGGTCTCCGCGAACGTGGTGGAACTAGGAACCGCGCCAACGATCGAGTTTGGGTTGGTGGGCGTGCCGGTTCCGGTGCCGGTGCCGAGGCTGCCCGACAAAAGAGAGAGCGTGATCGGATAGCGGTCACCCACGAAGAAGGTGGCCGGCTTGCCGTCCTGAGCACGCATCAGAACCTGCCTCCCGCTCTGCACCAGTGTCAGCGCATCGGAAAAATTGGCGGGCACGGCCGGCACCGTTAACAAGAATGTGGAATACCCGCCGCCGAACAAAATAAATCCCGGAATACTACTGATTCCCTGGGCGCTAAAAAGAGAACCCAGGATCGTCAATGCGTTCGATAGGTCGGAGGCTTTGGACAGCGCGGCGACATCGTTGGGGCTGATCAGGACCGCCTGCGCCGACGTTGGCGGCGTGAGGCCAAGCTGCAGCGCTTTGTTCCGATCCACCTCAAGCAGCTCCACCTCCAGCATCAGTTCGCCGCGGGCCCTCTCCACTTGCGATAGCAGCTCACTGGCCAGCGCGAGCCTTTCCGGTGTGTCACGCATGGTGATCGTGCGGCTTTGCGAATCCAGCTCGATACGCGTTGAGCCGGTGATTTCGCGCAGAACGCGGAGGAGTTCGGTCATTTCTTCGGGGGCGACTGATGAAGTCAGCGGGAAGGTCTGCTCCGCCTCCACGGCGTACTGCCGGCGCTTCTCTGGCGTATCCGGCGTGATGAAAATCAGCGTCGCGCTTAGCGGACGCCAGAATGTCCCGGTTTGCTGTGCGAGCAAGGTCATTGCCGTGGCGAAGTCCACATTTTCGACGCGCAGTTTCACATTACGTGGCTGCAGGTCCGGATCGAACGCCGTCTTGATGCCAAAAATTTGCGCGACCTGATCGTAGGCGCTCTTGGTGTCGCCTCGCAGGTCCAGGTTGTGCTTTCCCGTTTGTGTGTTCAATCGCGGCAGACCTTCGATGGATTGCGGCCGCGGTTCGCCCTCGTCGCCCTTCATCCCTTCCATTTGCGCCATGCGCTCGGCGACTACCGCATTCGTGGGGTCGATTCGCAGCGCGAGCCGCAGTTCGTCCGTGGCCTGAGAAATATTTCCGGCCAACGCCAGGTTCTCGGCATTGGTTGCGTGCTCGCCCACGAGTTTGGCCCGCAGAAACGCGCCCCGGGCTAGCGCCACTGCATCTTGTGGAGCGAGTTGCGTCGCTTCGTCGTATGCGGCCAGCGCCTCCTCCATCCGTCCTTCGGCTGCGGCCTTATCCCCTCGCTCGATTGCCTTTTGCGCGCGCTTGGGGTCCACCAAGATGGCCTTCGGCGACGGCGTGGCGGGAGCCTGGGTCTGGGCGAACAGCGGAACACATATCAGCGCTCCCGAAAGAAGGAGAGAAGCAAGTTGCCGGGAAATTTGGGCCGCGAGCATAGTTAGGATATTCTAGCGTGAAGATATACGACCAGGTTGGTCCGGTTGACGGAAGTAGCTAATAAGGGTAAACTTAAGTGGTATTTGCAACTGATTTACAACTGGGGTTTGTGTGCTGTCTGCTTTTCTCATTGCTCTCCGTGAAGGCGTCGAAGCCTCCCTTGTCGTAGGCATCATACTCGTCTATTTGTCTCGTACCGGCCGCGCACACTTGGCTCGTTATGCCTGGTATGGCGTGGCCGCCGCCGTGGCCCTTAGCCTGGGTGTTGCCATCGCCTTGGAACGCTGGCAGATCAGCGAAGATGGCTTCGAGGGGGTGCTGCTGCTCGCCGCCGCGGCCTTCGTCATTACGATGATCGTATGGATGAATCGCGTTGCGCGCCACCTGAAAAAAGAAATCGAGCAAAAGGTGGAAGCCTACGCGGTCCGGGCAGGCAAAGCGGCCGGTTGGGGTATTTTCGTGTTCGTGTTTCTGATGGTGGTCCGCGAGGGCGTGGAGTTGGCGCTGATTTTGCGCGCGGTCGCGCTCTCCACCGAAGGCCTGCAGACCTGGATCGGCACCATCGCGGGCATCGCGGCGGCCGTCGCGGTGGGTCTCTTCTTTTTCAAGGGCACATTGCGCATTCCACTTCAGCGATTTTTCGCCGCCACCAGCGTCATCCTCATGCTCGTAGTTTTTCAACTGGCGCTCACCGGCTTGCATGAGCTGAGCGAGGCGCAGTGGCTGCCTTCCAGCAGGACGGAAATGGCAGTGATCGGGCCTATAGTCCGGAACGAACTATTCTTCTTCGTATTCATTTTCGGGGCGGCTGCGCTGCTGGTATTTCGTGAATGGCAGTCGGCGACGCACGCCACCGCAGTAACGCGCGCCGCAGGCGAAGCGGAGAAACGCTTGCTCGAGGCGCAAAATCGCCGCCAGCGCCGTTGGATGGTGGCCGCGGCTTCAGCGTGCCTGGTTGTCATCCTGCTGTTGACCGCGGATTTCATCTACGCCCATGCGAATTCAGCGCGGTCCACGGTCACCCAAGTTGCCGCGCAAGGCAGCGAGCTGCGCATTCCGATTCGCGACGTGCAGGATGGCGACATGCACCTGTTTTCCACCGACATCGGCGGCGGGCAAGTCGTCCGCTTCATGATCATCAAGAAACCGGACGGCTGGGGCACCGCACTCGACGCTTGCCGCATCTGCGGCGCCGAAGGTTACCGCCAGGACGGCCAAAACGTAATCTGCCGTCACTGTGGCTCCGCGATCTACGTTCCGACGATCGGCCAAGCCGGCGGCTGCAACCCGATAGGAGTGCCGTCGCACGTAGACGGCGCAAATCTAGTGCTAGACATTTCATCGCTAACGCAAGCCACCCACGAGATTCCGAAGTGAGTAGCACCGACACTCTTGTCGGTGTCCACGTATTGCCTGGAGCAAGCCGAATGCCGAAGCCTCACCGAGACATAGCGACCTTTTGCTCACTATTTCGGCGACCGATCTGTAGGGGCGGGGCTTGCCCCGCCCGGCGTGACAAGTACGCGCAATCGCAACAACCCAACTCCGCCCTCCCTACACTCCAAACAAAATGTTCCTACGCCTAGTAGCCGACTCCTTCACTCGCCGCCCGCGCCATAAGCTCCTGACCGGCGCGGCCCTAGCCCTAGGCATGGCCGTAGCCACCGCCTCCCTTAGCGTCTCCTTGGACGTAGGCGACCGCCTCGCCCACGAATTCCGCAGCCTGGGCGCAAATCTAGTAGTAACTCCGCAATCCGACACCCTCCCCCTGGAAATCGGCGGCGTAGACTACCGCCCAGTAAACGCCGGTGCCTATCTCCCCGAATCCGACCTCCCAAAAATCAAAACCGTCTTCTGGCACAACAACATCATCGCCTTTACGCCGACCATTGAGGTGCCGATCATCGTTGGCAACCCGGCTTCCGTACCCGAAATTGCTTCGTCTATCCCAACAACGGAAGTCAGGTTGATTGGCACTTGGGCACACCATGAAGTTCCGCTTCCCGACGGCTCGATCTACGTTACCGGTGTGGAAAGGACTAATCCCTGGTGGCACGTCCGAGGCAGTTGGTTCGAAGACAAGTCGACAGAGTGCGTGGTTGGCATCACGTTGGCCAAGCGCTTAAAGCTCTCGGTCGGCGACACTTTGATGATTTTCGAAAGATTCAACGGAGGACTGGAATCGTCTCGCCAATTAGCTGTGGTCGGACTGCTGGAGACTGGCGGCGCTGAGGACGATAAGATTGTAGCTCCACTCGCTATCGCTCAAACACTTTCAAACAAACAAGGTCAATACCGCAACCTCTACATCAGCGCCCTCATCAAGCCCGAAGACGACTTTGCTCGCCGCAGTCCCGCCACTATGTCGCCCGACGAACTCGAGCGCTGGAGTTGCAGCCCGTACGTCTCTTCCATCGCCTACTCCGTCAAACAAGTACTCCCTGGCTCCGACGTCCGCGTAATCCGCCGCGTAGCCGAAGGCGAAGGCCGCATCCTGACGCGAGTCCGCACGCTGCTCTGGCTGGTAACGTTCGCCGCGCTGCTGGCCGCCGCGCTAGCCGTAGGCGCGTCTTCTGCGGCAAGCGTCATCGAGCGCCGTGCCGAAATCGGCCTGATGAAAGCGCTGGGCGCAGGCTCCGGAATGGTCGGCGTGCTGCTCGCCGCGGAACAACTCCTGCTGGCACTAGCGGGTGGTGCCGCAGGCTACGCGCTAGGCATTGTCCTCGCTCACCTGGTCGGCGAAAAGATCTTCGGCGTAGCCCCGGAACCCTCAATCTTGGTTCTGGTCGTAATTGTGGGCCTCGCCGCTGCCGTAACCATCGCTGGCAGCGCCATCCCACTACGCCGCGCCTCCCGCTACGCGCCGGCCCCAATCCTCCGAGGCGAATGATGACGATACCCCGCCATGTCTAACTCGCGCCCCATGTTCTGGCGAATCCTCCGCCGCCTGCTGACCGCCAATCGCGGACGCCTATTCGTAATCCTGCTCGCCTTGGGCGCTGGCGCAGCCGTAACCGCCGCTCTTCTCAACCTCCAGGTCGATGCCAAGCGCCGCTTAACAACCGAATTTCGTTCGCTCGGCGCAAATGTAGTCGTCGCCCCGCGGGATTCATCTGAATCTCCGAACCGTACTTTGGATCAATCCCTTCTTGAGCGCGTTCCTTCCTCCGTTCAAGGCCAGCGCGCCCACGTTCTGGCAGTTCTCTACATCACCGCAAATGCGCTCTCGCCCAACTCCAGTGCTTCTACACCGATTGTGGTGGCAGGTGAACGTGGTGACGTAGGTGCCGAAATTACCGGCTACAACGGCGGCGTCATCACCATTGTTGTTTCGTCGAAATCGGACCAGGCGCCGCCATGCTGGATCGGTGTTGGAGCTGCGGACCATCTTCACGTCAAGTCCGGCGATCTTCTAACGTTGCGGAGTGACGCGCGCGCGGAACGCTGCCGCGTCGGCTTCGTTCCTTCGCGGGGCGGCCCCGAAGACAATCAGGTCACCGCGCCTCTTGATTTGGTCCAACGCCTTGCCGATTTGCCCGGGAAAATCAGCCTGATCCAAATCAGCGTCCCCGGGACTCCGCGCGCAGTCAGTGATTACATTGCCGACGCGGCCCAACGTCTCCCCGACGCCGACGTCCACCCCATCCGCCAATTCACCGAAGCCGAAGCTAAAATCTACAACCGCATCAGCGGGCTGCTCAACGCCACGGTCGTGGTCGTCCTGATTCTCACCACGCTCTGCGTGATGGCCGCCATGACCAACGTCGCCATGGAACGGAAAAACGACGTCGGCCTAATGAAGGCGCTCGGCGGCACCACCCGCCGCGTCCTGCGGCTCTTTCTCGCCGAGGCGGCAGTTCTCGGTGTCGTCGGCGGCATCGTAGGCGCAGCCGCCGGCATCCTGCTCTCCATCGCTCTAGGCAAGGCCGTCTTCGGCGTGGCGGCGCAACCCCGCCTGATTGTGTATCCTGTAACCGTACTGCTGACGATCCTCGTTGCCATTGCCAGCGCGTATCCGCTGCGCCGCCTTACGAGTGTTGGCCCAGCGTCTGTTTTTCGAGGTGAAGCGTGACGCCGCAGGTCGCCATTGAGTCGCTAACCAAGCAATATGGCGCCCTTCGCGCGGTTGATTCCCTCAGCTTCAGCATCAATCCGGGCGAGTGGGTCGCGCTGATGGGTCCGTCCGGGTCCGGCAAAACCACGCTCATCAACGTCCTCGGCGGTCTCGACACGCTAACCTCCGGCCGCGTCATCGTGGACGGCGTCGACCTCGCGAAACTCACCGAAAGCCAGATGGTTCGCTATCGCGCCGAAAAAATCGGCTTCGTCTTCCAGCAATTCCACCTCGTCCCCTATCTCAACGCCGTCGAAAACGTGATGCTCGCGCAATACTTCCACAGCATCACCGACGAATCGCAGGCCGCCGAAGCCTTGCGCCGCGTTGGCTTGGGCGACCGCCTCACCCATCTCCCCGCACAACTCTCCGGCGGCGAGCAACAACGCGTAGCCATCGCCCGCGCCCTGATCAATCAGCCAAAGCTCATACTGGCCGACGAGCCCACCGGCAATCTCGACGAACCCAACGAAACTATCGTCATGGAAATTTTCCGCGAGCTGCACCGCGCAGGCCACACGATCTTGATGGTTACCCACGACCCCGACATCGCACGCCGGGCCGACCGCCGCATCGAACTGCAACACGGCCATCTGCACTACGACAGCACGCAGCACGGCCCGAATCATCCGCTCTTGTGCCCGCTAGCGAACACCGCCGACTGCTGCAGCACTCCATCCGCTGACGACGAAATCCGCTTCGACCATCTCCTCGAGCAAATCTGGGTCTTCGGTGAAGAAGGAAAGCCCGCAAGAGTCGATTCCCTTCACGCCACAGGACCAGCAGGCACCCTGCCGCTGATTACCGACGAATCCCCAACGCGCATTCTCACTCGCATGTCCGAACTGCAACTGGTCGAAGCTGAAAACGGCCACGTGCAACTCACCGACGCAGGCACTCGCCGCGCCCGCGATGTAGTCCGCCGCCACCGCCTGGCCGAGCGCCTCTTCAAAGACACCTTCGCCGTAGATGACTCTGAGGCCCACAACCAAGCCTGCAAGTTCGAACACATCATCAGTCCCGAGCTGGACCAACGTATCTGCACGTTCCTGGGCCATCCCAAAACTTGTCCTCACGGGAACCCTATCCCTCCAGGCCACTGCTGCAACGGCACCTCCAAACCGTGAAATTCCGGTTGTTGTTCAATTACGGTATCCTCGTGGCGAATATTCGACGGGAGAAACGGCAGTGACCAGAGACGAGGCTCGAAATCTGGCCAACCATTGGGTGGCGGCCTGGAACGCTCATGATTTGGACCTGATTATGACGCACTATGACGATGCCATCGAGTTGACCTCGCCCGTCGCCGCACAACTTTTGGGGACGCCGGATGGCAAGGTCGCCGGGAAGGCAAATCTGAGAGCGTATTTCCAGCGAGGCCTGGAAGCCTACCCGGACCTCCATTTCCGTCTTGAAGACGTACTGTGGGGCGTAAGCAGCGTGCTGCTTTACTACACAAATCAAAAGGGGAGACGCACTGGAGAGTTTATGGAGCTGTCACCCGTCGGAAAAGTAGTACGAGTCGTGGCGAACTACAGTGCCTAGCGTTTCACAATCGATCGATTCATTGTCCCGCTCTGGAACTGGACCGACACGCTAAGCTGATCATCTCGGTTTAGACTATTAACTGACGCCTTCTCATGCCTACCCCCATCGACCAACGCAAAAAACCCGCCAGCGTAAAGATTCACGTCTCCACCGGCGCCGGCGTCGACATCACGTGGTCCGACGGCCACGCCAGCCACTACGACTTCCACTATCTTCGCGAAGAGTGCCCCTGTGCCACGTGCAACGACGAGCGCGAGAAAAAGCGCGCCTTCACCACCGCGGGTCCAGCTTCGGCCGCTGCCCTACCCATGTTCAAACCCAAGCCTAGCGCCAAATCCGCCAACGCCGTAGGCAACTACGCCATCCAGTTCACCTTCACCGACGGCCACGCCACCGGCATCTACAGCTACGACCACCTGCGCATCATCTGCCCTTGCGCTACCTGTGCCCAATCGTTCCGGAACACGGCGGCAGGGTGAATCCGAAGTTGATCTTGAAATAACAGATGGACAAAAGAGAGGTGGACACCCCCGCCAGCAAATCGATTCCAGCCACAAGATTTGCCCCACACCTCTAACCTGTGGAATGCTTTCGGCATTTCTCAAATCCAAGAGGTGCCTCCATGGGTTCTAGTCCCGAAACGCTCCGCGCCGTCCCGCTGTTCTCTCTCTTTGATGCAGACGAACTCGCCGTCCTCAGCGGCGAGGTGGAGGTCAAAACCTTCGCCCCGCGCCAACGCATTTATAAAATGGGCGACGCCAGCGGCCACGCCTACGTTATGGTTTCCGGCAAGGTTCGTGTTACCACGGTGGACGAGGATCAACAAGAAGTGGTCGTCGACGAGCCATCGCACGGTGAGTTTTTCGGCTTCGCGTCCATGCTGGAGCAAACCCCGCACCAGACCAACGCGATCGCTCTGGAAGAGACGCGGTGCATCGAGGTGGACCGCCACGATATCGCCGTTCTCATCCAGCGCAAGCCACACGCCGGGATGGACATGCTCACCGTCCTAGGCCGTCAGTTTCACGCATCGCAGCAATTAGTGCGCAATCGCGCCAGCCGCAATCCCAACGAAGTGATCGAGGAGGACGCCACCTTCGGCGATCGCGTATCCGACGCAGTCGCGCACTTCGGCGGCTCCTGGTCGTTCATTATCACCGCCTTAATCGTGCTGGTCATTTACGTGACCATCAACGTCATCCTGCGAGGCGCTGCCTGGGATCCCTACCCATTTATACTGCTAAATCTTTTCTTATCGATGCTGGCCGCGATTCAAGCGCCGGTAATCATGATGAGTCAAAATCGGCAAGACTCGAAGGATCGCGTCCGCGGCGAGCTGGACTACGAGGTCAATCGACGCGCGGAAAGAGAAATCCAAAACGTCACGCATAAGCTGAATGTGCTGGACGACAAGATGGGAGATGTCGCGGAACTCCTGCGCCGCCATGTTGAACTCGCCGGCGGTGGTGGATCGCCGCAAGCGGAATGACCGAAACCGCATACAGAGCCTGCTTGGCAAACGGGCGTCGCTGGTCAGAACGAGCGATTCGCAGCGAGCGAGTAGTCGTAGCTCTTCGACTACAGGTCATCGCTCCGTTCTCGCGATACATCCCGGAATAGCCGCCGCGAAAAAATAAACGCGCTGCCGGAAAACCCCAGCGCCACAAATAAGCTTGTCAACTCGTCCTGGTTATGCAGGTTTGCCAAAACCCTGGGAGCGTGCAGAAGCAGCACCCACAGCAGAAACATCACGCCCAACATAATGCCCGCGATCCGAGCCTGGACCGTGGTAGTAATCGCCAAACCCGCCGCCACCATGAACGCTCCCGTGAAATAAATCCAGAGCAAATGTCCGGGGAGCCACTTCATCACCAGCGTCGCCAGAAATTGCGCGTACATAAAATGTTGAATGCCAAAAATAACCATCGAAGGACCAAACAGCAGGCGCCCAAACAGAATCAGTTTGTCGTCGCGCTGGATGTTCCCGGGCCCGAGCCTTCCGTTGGCAGGAGTGCGGCCAGCGCTAAAGCAGCCCCGCTTAGCGCCAAAGGTTCAAACGCGCGTGTTCGGTCAATTCCGTTGTGCAGCACCGCGCTGAAGTGAAGAAAATGAAGAAATATCACGCACAACAGAAACAAGACGGCGATCACCAGAGCTGATACTCGCCCCATCTTGTTGATGTCCGATGCTCAAGCCCGCTGCAATCAGGATCGCTCCCACTAGATAAGCGCCCACCGCCCCGCTCGGCGCCCACGGCGGCACCGGCGGCAGCCCGCCCTGGTAGCTTCCGAGGGCCACGTACTGAATTCCAAAGACAATGATCGGAATCGCGAAAAAGAAGCGGCCGATCTGAACCAGATTTCTCATAGTCGCTTGCCCGGATTGCAAACCGGGACTTCCTATTCACGCCTATCCCGTCAGGACAGGCAGCTTATTGCGGATGTTCGTTGACGAAAGTGACGGTATTAAAGCACGTCCACACTTAGTTTTGCGGGAGCAAATATCTGCAGAAAATGGTCATCACGCTTTTCAAGGAAGTCGGTATTGACTGCTGCTCTTCTCGCAAGAGATTTGTCTCGTTCAACGCGAGCTTTCAGCGTCTGAAAGTGAACACTGAGTCTGCAGCGTCATCTTTTATTGCTGCCCAGAACCACGAGGGCGGCGAGCGCCGCCGTCTTCTGATCGACGGTCCAGGGCGCTCCGAGCGAATGCCCCATTTCCGAGACTTGCCGCTGCAGACGAGTCGCCGATTTCCCAAACGCCGCGCCGAGACTCTGGTCCAGATCGCGCTCGCGAATGCGCGTCACGGAAAGATCGAGTTGGCCGCAAGCTCTGGAAAATATGTCGCGAAAGAATTCCCCTTCCGCCGTGTGGATCAGCGCATGCGACGCCAAAATATTCGGAAGCGGTGGCAACCCGCGGCCCGAGGCCAGCAGGACAGCGGCGCCCACCACTCGGTATCGCCGATCGCGCAGTTCGTTCACCACCGCGCCGACACCCTCCCAAGCGAGTCTGGTGGAGGCGGCAAGGCAATTCGCGAGATGTTTCTCTGCAGCGGCAAGGTCCAGCGTCTCCGCGAAATGGTAAGGCTGCTTCGCCCCCGCAGCACCGGGAGCAACGACAACCAGCTTGTGCCGTACCACAATCTCCGGGGCACCTGCGACCTCGGACACCGCGACCACGGCTCCCCAGCCGGAATGCATCCGGACACCGATAGCTGCCCGCTTCATGGGCAAAGGTTCACCAACCTGTTGAGCGAGGATTCTATCTCAGGGAGACCACCTTGTATTTGTGGCAATCTTTTTTACTGAGGCTCGTACTTTCATTTGGTCGCCAATTTTTGGTGTTTGCGGTTTGGGCTGACCGATCTAAAGATCGGCCACTACAAGTCCGTAAATACTTTGCGCGCTGCAGTAGGACAAGTCTGTAAGAGAAAACGATCGCAAAATGGTTTCAATCGAATTGCTCCGCGATGGTCGATTTTTGGTTGTGCCATTAGCCCACGAAACTAGACTTCGCCCGAAAAAAATGCGAGCATTTTAATCTGCAGGTCAACATCACCCATTCATGAGCAGCAGCACTCCTACTAGCCCCGCTGCCCCGCGCAGCCGGGGAAACGGTATTCCGCGCGTCATCGTAGCCACCACGGCCCTGCTGACGTTCATCTCGTTCTGGCGTGCGGCGGCCATCGTTCTGAACGACTTGGCTTCTTCCGCTTACTATGCGGGCGGTGAAGCTGAGGGCTTCATCGGTAAAACCGCGCCGTGGTTCATCCTGGCAATCATGTTGTTTTCGTATGCGGTGCGCGCCGTGTACGTCGAAAGCTGTAGCATGTTCGTGCGCGGCGGGGTGTACCGCGCCGTCAAACAGTCCCTGGGCGGCGCGCTGGCGAAATTCAGCGTTTCCGCGCTGATGTTCGACTACATCTTGACCGGGCCGATCAGCGGTGTCGCCGCTGGTCAATATCTGGGCGGGTTACTCAGTGAATTGTCGCAATACTTTCGCCTGAGCGGTCCTTTTTCTGAACATACATTGGGCGGAATTTCCGCAAGTTTCGCCATTATCGTCACCGTTTATTTCTGGTGGGAAAATACCAAGGGCGTCTCGGAATCCAGCGAAAAAGCTTTACACATCATGAAGCTGGTTACCGTGATGGTGGTGATTCTGATCGGCTGGTGCATTTACACCGCCATCGTGCGGCATTCTTCCCTGCCTCCGTTTCCTTATCCGCGCAATATTCACCTGACGGGCAGCGCCCTGGGTTGGCTGGCGCACAGCAACTTGCCGCAAATGTTCGGCGTCATCGCCATCTTCATCGCGCTAGGACACTCCGTGCTGGCCATGAGCGGCGAGGAATCGCTGGCGCAGGTGTACCGTGAAATCGAGAGCCCCAAGCTGCAGAACCTAAAGAAGGCCGGCCTGGTCATTTTCGTTTACAGCCTGGTGTTCACGTCGTTGGTTTCCTTTTTCGCGGTGATGATCATCCCGGACGATGTCCGCCAGGGCTTTTTGGAGAATCTGATCGGCGGGCTGGCGATGAATTTGCAGGGGCCGTTCATCGTGCGGCTGATCTTTCACGGCTTCGTGGTGGTGGTCGGCACGTTGATCCTCGCCGGAGCGGTGAACACCGCGATCGTGGGCTCGAACGGAGTGCTGAATCGGGTTTCCGAAGACGGCGTATTGAGCGAGTGGTTCCGGCAGCCGCATCCGAGATTCGGCACCAGCTACCGGATCATCAACATCGTCGTGCTGCTGCAGATCGCTACCATTGTGATCAGCCGCGGCGATGTCACTTTTCTAGCGAACCTTTACGCGTTCGGCGTCATCTGGAGTTTCGCGATGAATGGTCTGGCGGTGCTGGTGCTCCGTTATACGAATCCGGGCCAGCGCGAATTCCAGGTGCCGTTCAATTTCACGATACGCGGCGTGCAGATCCCGGTGGGGCTTGGTTTCATCACGCTCACGTTGTTCTTGATTGCGGTCACCAACCTGTTCACCAAGCCGGTGGCCACCATGGCCGGCGGGGCTTTCTCTGTCATGTTGTACATCGTCTTCACCATTTCGGAGCGGCGTGGGAAACATCGCGGCGTAGCCCACGTGGAAATGGACCAGTTCAACCTGGAGTTGGAAGGGGAACTCAGTCCGGAGGCGGTGGGGGCGCGCCCTGGAAATATTCTCGTGCCGGTCAGTAACCACTTCAATTTGTACCACCTGGGAAATGTGCTCGACCGTTTGAAACCGGGGAGGCGCGACGTTGTGCTGTTGCACGTGCGCTTGTTGCGGCGTTCGGGTTCCGGTGAAAACGAACTGGAAGCTGACCAGCTTTTTGGCAGCATCGAACAGCATCTGTTTTCTCAGGCGTTGTCCATGGCAGAGAAGCGGGGAAAGTCCATTCGCCTGGCGGTCGTTGCCGCCAACGATCTCTGGGACGGTATTCTACGCGCGGCCACTTCGCTGCAATCCAGCACTATCGTTGTAGGGCACTCCGCCAAGGAGATGACCGAAGAGCAAGCGCGGCAGATTGGCGAAGCGTGGGAAAAACTCGGGGATCAGAAGCCGCAGTTCAATCTGGAAATTCACATGCCCAATGGGGACAAGATGTACAAAGTCCTCGGGCCGCACGCGCCAAACCTGACCGCCAACGAAGTGCATCTATTGCACCGGTTGTGGCTGCGCTTTAGCGAAGTTCTGGCGCGCGAAGAATTGCATCACCATGACGTTGTGCACTTTGCGCTGGAAGAAGTGCAGAAGGAGATCGACGAGGGACATGAAGAGTCTGTCGTCGGGCGACTGCGGGCGCATTTGGAAGCGAATCAGACCAAGCGGAAACCGCCGAAGACGTAGAGAGTCGCAGGCAAGACGCGATGGCCGGGCAGGGCCCTTCGAAGCTCAGGGAAACAAGCCCCGCCGCTACAAGGAACGCGAAGTTCCGCTAAGCGAGTTGCGAGGTGCAGTGACCGCAGCGCTTTGCCGCGATGGGAATCGACATCGCGCACTGCGGGCAGTCTTTTGTGGTGGGTGGGGCTGGCGGTGCCGGTTTGTTGACCCAGCGATTCACCCATTGAATGATGATGAAGACGCAGAAGGCTACGATCATAAAGTTAATGATGGTGTTCAGGAATAGACCGTAATTCAGCGTTGCCGCACCGGCTTTCTTCGCGTCCGCTAGGCTACCGTACGGCGTTTCGCTCAGGTTAATGAAAAGATTGGAGAAATCGACGTGACCAAGGGCACGTCCGATCGGAGGCATCAGGATATCGTCCACCAGGGACGAGACTATTTTGCCAAAGGCTGCGCCGATGATTACGCCGACTGCCAGATCCAACACGTTGCCACGCATTACGAAGGCTTTGAATTCTTTCAACATGCGGATTCTCCTATCAGAAGGTTAACGGGTGGAGCGGATTATAGCGGAGATTGCGCGGCAGTCTACAGGGGAAACCCTGTGCCGGCCGGAAACGCTGGATGTCACGATTAAGGTCTAACGCGGACGGAGAACTAAAACGGAGCCAACCAGGCCACGCAGGACCAAAACAAGCCCTGCCAGCGCAAACAACTTGCCCACCCAGAGAAAGGGCGCGCGGGCGATGGCGAGCATCACGATGCCCAGAAGGATGAGCGAGAGTCCGCGGGTCCAGCGTTCGCCGCGTAGCCAGGCGCGGCCCGGGCGGTAAAATGCGTAGACGCCCCAGAGAATCAGCGCGACGCTCAGGATCATCCACGGGGCGGTGCCGCGGTCGACATAGATTCGCCCGGTGATGCCGAGCCACACGACCAGCACGCCAAGCAGGACAAACAGCAGTTCGATGACGACGCGAAGGAGGCGGTCCGTTGTGAGCATTGCCGTTCACCAAATCGCCAGCGGGGCCAGCGCGTGAGCCCTGTGACACGCTTTCCTGTTTCACATCACTGGCGAAAACTTGCGCTACCCAGAAATTCTGCGCCGTAGTTGCGTCTAAACCCCGCCCTCCGAAAAGCAGGGAGGGCGGCTACAGGTCTCGACTACGCTACGCGCTCGATGCGGACTTTGTTCAGCGTTACCGGAGTACGCGGGCGGTCGCTGGAATCGCGGGGCGCCTTGGAAATTTTGTCGGCAATTTCCTGGCCTTCCACGACTTCGCCAAAAATTGAATGTTTGTTATCCAGCCAGGGGGTCGCTGCAACGGTCAAGAAAAATTGGCTGCCGTTGGTGCCGGGTCCGGCGTTTGCCATGGAGAGCTTGCCAGCCTTGTTGTGCTTCAGTGACGGATGAAATTCGTCGGGGAAGGTATAGCCGGGGCCACCTCGGCCGTCGCCACGCGGACAGCCGCCCTGAATCATAAAATCCGGAATGACGCGGTGAAAGGTTAGCCCGTCGTAATAGTTTTTCTTCTCTTTCTTGCCGGTGCGCTCGTCGGTGAATTCTTTTGTACCTTCCGCCAGGCCGACGAAGTTCGCCACGGTCTTCGGCGCTTTGTCTTCGAGCAGGCGGATAACGATTTCGCCCTGCGATGTTTCAAAAATGGCATACGTACCTGCGGGTCGCGTCATGAAATCTCCTTGAGTGGTTCGATTCATCGTACACGAGGGTCAGGCAGCCACGCCAGTTTGACGCCCGGTAACAGCCGACGAGTTCCTTGTAAAAACTGCTCCCGGAATTGCACCACAATGCGAGCGCTCAGGATTGCGGCTTCTCCGGCGGAGTGTTTGCGGGTGCGGCGGCTGGGGCCGAAACCGTTGCCGGCAGCGGCTTGAAATCGCTCCACTTGATCACCAACCGCACTGGGAACTCGCCGTCCTTCAAGTGGAGCGTTTCGTCCGCGCGCTCGTAGTTCGGAAACCAATATTTGCCATCCACATTTTCCCGGTAGGTCTCAAATGTTGTGAACGGCAACGTCGCGAATTTCACATCGCCCAGTTCGTTCACCCACCGGCCGTAGGTCTTCACCACTTCGAGATATTTGGTATCGACCCACACGAGCCCGTCCAGATACGCGTGGGCTCGGTCCAAGGCCCTGGGCGTCACCTTAAAAATATACGTGTCGATCTCGTCGATGGTCTCTTGCCCGATATATTTCAGGTCGTACTTCGCGAGCTGCGCCGAGTTTAGCGGAAACTGCGGGATGCGCTCCAGTTCCTTCACGTCTTCGGACTCCAGCGCAAAGACGTGCAGGGTTGACTGCGGATGCTCGATCACCTTGTTCACGATTCTGCCGTCGGGCGTGCGGATGACTTCAGTAACCATCAGAAATTGCCCCGACAATTTTCCCTGGTGATCAAACTCGTCGATGCGAATAGTCTTGCGCGCGCCGTACGTTGGACGGGCGGCAACATACTCGTCCTCTTTCGCCGCGAATTTCTTGATGATTTCTTCGGGAGGAAGCGAAGGTGGCTCCGCGGGTTCTGGCGTGTTTCCGATGCGCTTTACATCATGCTCGGGAGCCGGTGCCATGGGCGCCGAAGACTCCTGCGCAACGACGGAGCAAGCATTCATCAACAAAGCCGCAAGACACGCGGCGCACAGAATGGGAACATTCACGCACCGTGCCACGGTATTCACGTCTCGGCTCATATCGATTTGGATGCGCTCGGAACGCCGGAGGCAGCCCGGACCCTTGCGCGACCCTAAGAGCTTACCGCAAATCGCTGTACTCTTTCGTAGCACAGACACTCCTGTCTGTGTTCTTTTCCAGGTCGTCAAACTCTGCTTTTTCGTACCGTGCTACAAGGTCCATCTCTAACCTAACTGCTCACCTCAACTCAAAATCTTGCCCATGGCTTCGCCTTGATTGCGGTTGCGGTAGGCACAGACAAGAGTGTCTGTGCTACTTCTGCTACAATTCAAAAGTTTGTGACGGACGCGAAACAAGCAAAGCGCTTTTTTGTCTCCGGATTTGTGCAAGGCGTGGGCTTTCGCAACTTCACGGAGGGCGAAGCCAGCCGGCTGAACCTGAGCGGCTACGTGCGCAATCTGCGAGATGGTCGCGTGGAAGCGTACGCCATCGGTACCACCGAGCAGCTTGCGAAATTTCGAGCAACGCTTGAGCGTGGTCCGCGCTTTTCCAGGGTCAGCGGGGTAACCGAAGAATCCGCGAACGTGGACCCGCAATACGCCGGCGAATTTGTCACCACCTATGATGAGCTTGATGCTTAAAACTCGAACAGGAGCCTGCCGGAATGGATGAGCTGAAGAAATTGATTCGCGAAGTGCCGGATTATCCGAAGCCGGGAATATTGTTCTACGACCTGACGACGGTCCTGAAAGACAAGCAAGGTTTTCATCGGCTGGTCGACCGGCTTTGCGAACACTACAACGGGCGCACGATCGATCTGGTGGCGGGGATCGAAGCGCGCGGATTTATCTTCGCTCCGGCACTGGCGTACCGGATGGGAGCCGGGTTCGTGCCTGTGCGCAAACCGAAGAAACTCCCGGCGAAAACGAGAAGCGTGAGTTACGCGCTTGAATATGGTTCGGACTCGCTGGAGTTGCACGAAGACGCGGTAAAGCCGGGCGATCGCGTAATCATTTGCGATGATTTGCTGGCAACCGGCGGCACCGCCTCGGCCACGGTGAAACTCGTCGAGCAACTCGGCGGCAAAGTCGAAGGCTTGGCGTTTGCGGTTGAGCTTACTTTCCTGCAAGGCCGCAAGAAACTCTCCGGCCTCGACGTCTTCTCCCTAATCCAATACGACAAATAGATCGCGCCAACTCGTCGCTGTGGCAGGCGTCTTCCGACGGCGGGCTTTACTATTAAACAACCACGCCCTTGCCGGAAGCGGCGATTGAGCGGCTGAACACCGTTAGCAAGGACGGTCTGCAACGGCGTTCCTGCGTTCTCGCCAGGTTTCGAGCGGGGGCGATTGTGCCGCACGGGTCGGCCGGGCGGGGCAAGCCCCGCCCCTGCGAGGTTTGAGTCAAGGAGCAAGCAACTCCTTCGTCGCTATCGCTTCCCTCGCCGTTGCCGCAACGCCTCAAACAAAACCACCCCCGCGGCCACCGACACATTCAATGATTTCACCGGCCCGGTCGTCGGCAGCGATACTACAAAATCACACCGCTTGCGCGTCAACTCGTGCAGGCCTTTGCCTTCGCCGCCCAGAACGATGCCTACCGGGGACGTGTAGTCCACGTCCGTGTAGTTTTTATCTCCGCGCTCGTCGAGTCCGACCAACCAGTATCCCGCTTCCTTTAATTCTTCCATCGTGCGCACCAAGTTCGTAACCTTGGCGACCGCCAGATGCGCCAGCGCCCCTGCTGAAGCCCGCGCCACCGTGTCTGTCAATCCCGCCGCTCGGCGCTCTGGAATCACAACGCCGTGTGCCCCCGCCGCCAGCACCGTGCGAATAACCGCGCCCAGATTGTGGGGATCCTCTACGCCATCGAGCAAAACGATCAATCCTTTCTCGCCCCGTCCGGTCCCGGCATTCGCTGCCGCCAGGATTTCGTCGAGCGTCCCGGCAGCCCGGGCCGCGACCAACGCTACAATTCCCTGATGATCCTTCGAATCTGCAAGCCGATCGAGTTGTCCGCGATCCTCAAAGCGCACGGAAATATTTCGGGCGCGCGCCGCTTGCACGATTTCTTCGACTCGCGAGTCCTGCCTTCCCTTCGCAATCACGATGCGGTCAAACGCCCGCCCGGCCTCCAACGCCTCACGCACCGCATGTATTCCGGTCAATCGATCCATGGACCTCTCGCAATCCTCTCCGTCTCAGTCGAGCGCCGAGCAGAACTCAATTATCCTTTCACGCACTGTTTTTATATTCGCCGCGAAACCAGCGTTCGCTGCTGCATCCACCAATAAAATGACGCGATCCAACTGACCCTCGCCGGCTCGACCGACCAGCGCGAGCCGTAAGGGATGCAGCACTTCTCGTCCGCGCAAGTCGAGCTTTTCCTTCAGTGCGGTGACAATCTCCTTAAATCGCTCGGTGGTACAGGGCCCGCCTTCCAGGACAAGTCGCGCCAGCAGCCGGATCACATCGCGCGCCCCGTATCGCGTCATCACTGCGTGCGCCTCTATGGTCGCCATCGCCCGCGCCGCGTCATACTCAAATACCAATCGCAACAATTTCGCGAGCGCCTCGCGATCCGCCACCTGCGGTCCAAGCAGAAACGCCGCGCGTTCGCACCAGGCGTTCTGTTCCGCGGAGGTCTCGGAGGACGAGAGCCAACCGCGATCGCGCAGCACATCCGCGATATCCGTCGCGCTGAACGGATTGGCGACCGCTACATCGGGCTTGGGAGGAATTTCTTCGACGGCCATCGATGGGATTCTAGCGCATGGCGCGATAGTTTAGTTCGTTGGCGCGATGGCAGAGAAAAAGGCGCCCGCCTCAGAAGGCGGCCGCTACAACTGTGTCCGTTGTGATCGTCGCTACCACGTATGCCGCGATCGCTTCGCCGCGCCCGATTGCGTCCACGCCTTCGTTGGTCTTCGCCTTCAAATGAATCTTCTCGGCGGGCACGCCGAGCGCGCGACCCAGAGCCTCGCGCATCTTCGGAAAATGTGGACCTAGTTTGGGCTTTTCCGTAATCACCACGGCATCCACGTGCTCGATCGCAAACTTCTTCTCATCCAGCAATTTCCTGGCGTGCTCCAAAAAGATCACACTGTTCGCGCCCTTCCACTTCGGGTCGGTGTCCGGGAAATGCGTGCCGATATCCCCGAGCCCGGCCGCGCCCAGCAATGCGTCGCACAACGCGTGGGCCAAGACATCTCCATCCGAATGCCCCACCGGCCCTTTCTCAAAGGGCACCTCAATCCCACCCACGATCAACTTGCGCCCTTCCGCCAGGCGATGCAGATCGTACCCAATCCCGCAACGCACGCTCATGGCTTCGCCCGCTCGCTTTCCAGATAAAAGCGCGCCAGGTCCATGTCCGCGGGCTTCGTGATCTTGATATTGCGTTCGGATCCCAGTACCACGTGCACATCGTGTCCGAGCCGCTCCACCAGCCCCGCGTCGTCCGACGCGCTTACGCCGTCGGCCTCCGCGCGAGCGTATGCTTCCTTCAGCAACTTCGTCGCAAATACCTGCGGCGTCTGGGCGAGCACTACGCGTTCGCGGGGAATGGTCGCGGTAATGAGGGCCACATCCTCGGGCAGACTCGCGCGCTTCACTTCTTTGACTGTGTCCATTGCGGGAATCCCCAGAATCGCCGCATGGCAACGCCGCGCCTCTTCAATCACGCGAGTAATCTGCTCTCGCGTAACAAACGGGCGCACCGCGTCGTGCACAACCACCAGCTCGGTATTGTCAGGCACCTCTTGCAGCGCTCGCGCCACGGAATCCTGCCGTGCATCTCCTCCGCGCACCACGCGCACAGTCTGTTTGAATTTCTCTCCGCGAATCTGCTCTTCCAGCCGCGCGATTCCGTCGGCGCGCGTCGCGACGATGATGTCGGTCACCAGATCGCACGAGGCAATCCGGCGCAAGCTCATGATCACGATCGGCACGCCTTCGAGCTCGAGAAATTGCTTCGGCGTCTCGGCACCCATGCGAGTGCCCAGACCGGCGGCAGGTAAAATGGCGGTTATGCGATTCATTTTTATGATTCGTCGGAGACCTGAGAGTGTACATCAAGCCCTACGCCGAGGCGAAACGCGCCAGTGCTTTTCCGCAGGTTCGAGGTGGCACAGGCACTCCTGCGTGTGCCACCCTTGTCAAATTTTGCGGCTGATCTCCGCTTACACCGTGGGGGCACGATACATCGTGCGCTACGGTCGACGTGGCAGCGCGGACTGGCGCTGTTGCAGGAAGCGGCGGACGGAAGCGTCGCGCTCCAGACCGATTGCGATTTCGTACGCCTCACGGGCATCGCCATGTGCGCCGGATTTTGCCAGCAATTCCGCGCGTGCCGCCCAGTAGGGCTGATATTCGGCGAGCCGCGCATCGGCGGCTACCTCTTGCATGGCTGCAAGACCTACGCTGGCTCCGTGCAACTCCGCGAGCGCCAAGGCGCGATTGATTGCGACCACCGGCGATCCAGCGAGCGCCAACAGCGCGTCGTAGAGCTGCACTACCTCGGCCCAATTCGCCTGACCGGTGCGGCAGCGATAAAAGTGGGCCGACTGCAATGCGGCTTCCAGCTGATACCGGCCAATTGCGCCTAAAGTGGAGGCGCGCCGTAGCAGCGTCTCGGCCTCGGCGATCATCTGCGCGTCCCACAATTCCGAATCCTGCTCGGCTAGTGGAACGTATTCGCCGCTCGGAGTGCGCCGCGCGCGACGCCGTGATTCTGCGTATAGCATGAGTGCCAGCAGGCCCAGTGCTTCCGGTTCGTCCGGCATCAGCTCGGTGCCTAGTCGCGCCAGAAACATGGCTTCCTCGGTGAGGTCGCGCCGCGCGACATCGGTGCCACCGGGGTCCGTCCAACCCTCCGCGAACGCGGCGTAAATGGCGGCCAGCACGGTGTCGAGCCGCGCGGGCAACTCCTCGCGCTCGGGGATGCGGAATGGGATGCCCGCCTGTCGAATCTTACTCTTCGCCCGGACCAGGCGCTGGCCCATCGTAGCCGGAGAAATAAGGAAGGCCGAAGCGATGGTGGCCGCGTCCAGCCCCAGCACCACTTGCAGGATCAACGGCGCGCGAATCCCGGCCTCGATCGCCGGATGCGCGCAGGCAAACATCAAAGCGAGACGACGGTCGGGAATTTCGGCGTCAGCCGGGCCGGACGCTAGCACCTCTGCGACGCGCTGCAACTCCTCGGACACCATTTCGCCGGTCTTGCGTCGTCGCGCGAAGTCGATACTTTTTCGGCGGGCCACGGTCAGCAGCCACGCTTCGGGATTCGCAGGGCAACCGTTCCGCGGCCAATCGGCCAGCGCAGCGGCGAAGGCTTCCGAGAGCGCGTCCTCGGCCGCCGCCACATCTCGCGTGCGTGCGGCGAGAAACGCGACCAGCTTGCCGTAACTGCGCCGGGCAACAGCATCGGCAGTGATCCGTGCCTGATCATCGTGTTCGTCCAGAGTCATGTCTTCAGGTAACGTAGAAATCTAGCACCGCCACGGAGAAGCGGCTATGGCGCCGCTGATTCAGCGAGAGCGCCTGCGGACAATAACGGGGTCACGCTGACGCGGTCAACCCTACATCGCTGGGATTGCGCGAATTTCGATGACTCCATGACTCGCGCCTGGGCACTTCTGCGCCCACGAGATCGCGGCATCGAGATCAGGCACGTCGATCAGGTAGTAGCCGCCGATCTGCTCTTTCGATTCCGAATACGGGCCGTCCAGCACCTGCGCTTTCCCATTCGCGATGCGCACCGTTGTCGCGGTCGCGCTAGACGCGAGGCGATTGTTGCCCTTGAGCACCCCAGCCTTAGTCAGCGCTTCCGTGTACGCCTTGTAAGCCGCCATCCCTTGCTCCTGTTGAGCTTTGGTCAGCCTGGGCCAGCCTGCCTCGTCCACATGGAGCATCAGCATGTATTCCATGGAAGCCTCCTTAACCAGCGATGAGAGGAAAAAAATCTCTCTCACTACAATGACGTTCGAAATCCAGCGATTCAGACCGTCACCGCAGAATTATTCTCGTCAAGTTCTCCACTTTTTGTCTTGCTCGACACTTTCTTTAACGCGAAATGCGGTGATCTTGCGGACCAGAGACAGAGGCAGCGGCTTCTCCAACGGAAACTGGATCGAGCCCTTAGCCGTGGAGAATTTTGACAGCTCCTTCGCGAAGGCGGTCACCGCCGACGGCGTCGGATAAAATCCGATATGTTTCTTAAAGCCGGCAAACGTCACCAGGATTCTGCGATAAGAGAAAGCGGGCATCCCCCATTTCAGGCCTTCCTTGGCCCCAGGTGCCGCTGCGCGGATGCACGCATGCATCTCGCGCAGTTTCTTTTGAGCTTCTTTAGGCGCAGCCTGAATGTATTCGTCGATCGTTTTGGGTCGCGTCTTCGCTATCATCGTGTTATGCCATCCGGTTTGCGTTCGAATTCCAGGCTCAGCTTACCTTCCGGCTGGCTCGTAGCAAGTGTAAACATTCCCATTGCCGAAGGTCCGCGATTTTGTCAGCTTCAAGTTCAGTTTCTCTGTGACGCCCTCGAATAGCGTCCTACCGCTGCCAATCACGATCGGACAGACTACGATCTGGAATTCGTCGATCAGACCTTCCTGCGCCAGTGGCGAAACGATAGTGCCGCTCCCCATGATCACCAGGCCCTCGCCCGACTCCTGCTTCATTTTTCGGACTTCCGTGGCGAGATCGCCCTTCACGAGTTTCGTGTTTTTCCAGGAAGCTTTGTCCAGCGTTCTGGAAAACACTACCTTCTGCAGATTATTCATGTGTTCGGCCACGGCGGGAGAATTCTGAGCGGCCATGGGCGTGGGCCAGTAGCTGGCCATCATTTCATAGGTCACGCGGCCAAACAAAAGCACTCCACCGCCGCGCGCATTGCCGGCAACAAATTCGTTCCACTCCGGATCTTGTTTGTGGGCCCAACGCATATCTCCTTTCTTGTCGACAAAGTACCCATCCAGCGAAACGTGATTGAACACAATTAGACTGCGCATGTTTCTTCTCCTTGTTTGTCCAGATTTTGTGCGTTTTATGCTGCGAAAATCGTGGCCCGCCGGAAGCAGATCACTCCCGCTTGATATATTGGTTGATGTCCGTGGTCAGCAGCGTGCCTTCCCACATGGGCCGCACCTCCACGACGCCGTGAAGCGCGGTCGGCGAACGCGCCGCCCAAGCAATGGCCGCGTCGAGATCGGCGACTTCAATGATGTGGTAGCCACCGAGTTGTTCTTTCGACTCGGCATACGGCCCGTCGAGCACTTGGGCTCTCTCGTTCACCATTCGAACGGTCGTGGCCATCGACGCAGACTTCAGCCCACCGCTGCTCTTCAGCACGCCAGCCTTCGTCATTGCTTCCATGTACGCTTTATAGGCCCCCAGCCAATGTTCCTGGTCGGCCCTGGTTAGCGTCTGCCAGCCGGCTTCTTGAACGTAGTCCATCAACATGTATTTCATGCGGTGTCCCCTTCGTAGTCTTCCTATCGCTGCCCTTTTCTGTTCCTCTACTACAATGACGCGCGAGATCGGGCGATTTCGACCGCCCGAACAGACCGACGCCACAACGCTAATATAGATGGTCGGAATTGTTCGGGCAGCTTCTGAAGCAAGACGATTGGGGGTCGTAGAAGAGGATTTGGGGTCGCAGAACGGGTCGGGCTGAAGGCTAACCGGCTGCGGCAAAACTCTTTGTCTTTAGGAGGTCGGGGCTTTAGCCCCGACGTAAGCCACATGCTCTCAACCGGGCTTTAGCCCCTGAAGCTGGCTTTCAGACTTTTCCGCAATCTCTTAATCCGCGTCGGTTTCGGGATAAATGGCGCGCGTTCCGCGATCCAACACCCCAGGGGCGGCATTGCGCCCGTTAGTGTCGTTACGGCCAGTGCCGGCGGTCGCTTGGCGCGCCATCGTCGCTGGCGACTCCGGGCGGTCGTCAACGCGCCCAAAAATCATTTTCCCCGCGGTAGTCTGGTGCACCGAAGTCACGGTGATGTCCACACTCTTGTTGATGCAGCGCTTCGCGCCGTCGACCACCACCATCGTGCCATCGTCCAGATACGCGACGCCCTGATTCGCTTCTTTCCCTTCGCGCAAAATCAGCACGCGCATCGCTTCGCCCGGCAAAACCACCGGCTTGAGTGCGTTCGCCAGCTGATTCACATTTAGCACCGACAGTCCCTGAACCGTCGCCACTTTGTTCAAATTGAAATCATTGGTGACGATCTTCGCGCCGATCTGCCGTGCCAGCTCGATCAATTTGTGATCGACCTCGCCCGCTTGTGAAATGCCATTCTCCGGGACGCGCACTTCCACTCCAGGCATCTTGCGGATGCGCTCCAGCACATCGAGTCCACGCCGCCCCCGCTGCCGTTTCAGTGCGTCGCCGGAGTCGGCCACCAGTTGCAGTTCGTGCAGCACGAATTGCGGCACGATCAAAACTCCATCAACAAATTGCGCTTCGCAAATATCCGCGATGCGCCCGTCGATCAGCACGCTGGTATCCAATAATTTTAGCGACTCCGGCGGAGCGGTGGCGGGCTTCGCGATGACCCGCTCGCCGATCGTTTCCAGATATAGCTCGCCGGCCTTTTTCGATCCCAGCACCAGCCCGAGATACGCAAACGCAACGAGCACGACGCACTCCAGAAACGACTTCGTGGGCTCGGGCTCAGCAGTGCGCGAAATAATCAGCGTGACCAGGACCGCGGCAAAGATTCCCAGAACCGCGCCGAATGCTCCGCCGAGTAATCCGCTCATCGCTGCCCACCGCAGCCGCAACTCCGCTAGCAGAATGACGCCGGCGGTCAACACGCCGAGGCCGGCCGAAGTCCCGCCTCCCAGGCGGAAAGGCCGCAACGCGTAGCAAATCGCCGCAGCGCAAACCACGAGAAACGCGCGCAACGCCCACGACTCCAGGTTCGTTCGCCGCAAGCGCGACTTGCCGAAAGCGGCTGGACTGGATTCAGGTGCACTTGGAGCGGCAGGAAAAGGCGAGGAAACCGCGCGACGTTCCACTCCCGAATACGCTCGGCTCATACGACCTCACAGGACTTGCGCAATCACTGCAAAATCGGTACAGCCTTCCCGCAGAGCGTGGGCTTGGGGCCGTTGCGGGATAGAACCTAGTTACGTTCCAGAGCCGTATATACTCTATCGTTAGATTGGCGTCAAGAATTTAATAAGTTGACGGTCCCTGAAGACGGGATGTGCCTCGAGTAAGCAAGGGGACCGTCGGACGATCAGTAAACGTAGAGGCGTGGAACTCGTGCGCTAACCGCACAAAGCAAGTCGGACGTCACCGTGCCGATACCACGAGCGACCTGGCTGGCTGGGTGCACATGTTCGCCGTCGACACCGTAAATCGTGACGACCTCGCCGATCTCGACACCGGGGACGTCGGTGACATCGATCATGGTCACGTCCATCGAAACGATGCCGACGATGGGAGCGAGTTTGCCGCGCACCAAGACGCAACCACGGTTGCCCAGAGAGCGGTGCACGCCGTCACCGTAACCTGCGGCGAGCACTCCGATCACCGAAGGACGTTCGGTCACGAACTTTCCGCCGTATCCGACACCTGCGCCGGTTGGGATGCGCCGCAGACTGATGACGCGCGTGCGCAGGCTCATCACCGGTTTCAGCGGCAGCTTTTTCTCCGCTTCCAACCGCTGCTCCGGTGGATCGTAGCCCGGGTGATAGCCATACAATATTACGCCGGGGCGCACCATGTCCGCCCACGTCTCCGGACGCACGGCGATGGCTGCGCTGTTCGCCAGATGCACGATTCCGGGATCGACGCCGAGTGCGCGCAATCGCTCCAACGCGACGAAAAAATGCTCTTCCTGCTCGCGGGTTTGCTCGCCCTGTGCCGACGGCGCAAACGCTTCCGAGGACGCGAAGTGCGTCAGCACGCCGCCCAATTGGAGATGGCGGCATTTCGCAAGCTGCCCGGCGAAACAATCGATGTCGCTGGTCGCAATGCCCAAGCGATTCATGCCCGTGTCCATCTTTAGGTGGAACGAAAATGGCTCGCGGTTCCTTCTCCGGGAGGCGGCTTTGTTTAAGGGCGCAAGTTGGTCGCAACGGTGAACCACCGGAGTGAGGTTGTGCTTCAGGAGATTATCCTCTTCGCCGGGCCAAAAACTCGTCAGCACCAGGATTGGCTTACGGACGCCGGCTTGGCGAACTTCGATCCCTTCGGAGGCAGAGGTGACGCCGAACCAGTCCGAGCCGGCCTTTTCCAGAATTTTGGCGACTTGCGGTCCGCCATGGCCGTAGCCGTTGCCCTTGACGATGGAGAGCACCAGTCGCGGCGTTTTGCGCTGCTCGTCGGCCGGATTGACGTAGTCGCGGATGGCGCGGAGATTATGTGTTAGCGCTGAGGCGGAAACCTCGGCCCAGACCGGACGGCCTTCCACTTTGGCAACTTTTGCCGCTTTTACGACGGGGGCCGAACTTCGGCGCGGCTGCGTTTTCTTGGAGATGGTTTGCGTATGAGCCATGGTCTTCCCAAATGAAAAATTTAGTGTACGACATCCGCGCGGCACAGGCCGTTTCGCCGCGCGGATGCCGCGTGAAAGACAACAGTACGAAGAGGAGCAATTGGAGCGCCGCCTCCGAAGGTAGTTCGGATCCACCTATAACTTGTTGAGAGCACGTACCTGTACGGCCCGGGCGATCTTTCGGCCGCGCAAATCGGCAGTGTCCCTGCTTGTACAGGCTGACACCCGGGAACCACAGTGAAACTCGGGAAGCACGATGATCTACAGGGAAAGGAAATTTTTCAGGAGTTGCTTTCCGGATTCGGTTAGAACGGATTCGGGGTGGAATTGGACGCCTTCGAGTTTGTGGCGGCGATGGCGGAAGCCCATGATGATGCCGTCATGGGTTTCGGCGGTGATGGTTAGCTCGCGCGGGAGGGATTTGCGCTCGACGATCAAGGAATGGTAGCGAGTGGCGGTGAAGGGGTCGGGCAACTTGCGGAAGACGCCTTTGGAATCGTGATGGATTGCACTCGTCTTGCCGTGGAAGAGCTTGGGTGCGCGGATGACTTTTCCGCCGAAGGCTGCGCCGATGGCTTGATGCCCCAGGCAGACACCAAGAATCGGGAATTTTCCGGCGAGGCGCTGAATCAGGTCGATACAAATTCCCGCATCTTGGGGGGTGCAGGGACCCGGTGAGATTACGATGCGTTCCGGTTTGCGGCGAGCAATTTCTTCCACGGAAATTTTGTCGTTGCGATGCACTTCGACATTGCAGCCCAGCTCGCCGAGATACTGCGCCAGGTTGTAAGTAAAGGAATCGTAGTTGTCCAGCAGCAGAATCACGGTGGTCCTTTAATTTGTGCTCACCGTCGAGCTTTCGAGGCTTGCGCCCCTAATTGTCGCATTTTTTCGGCGTGGCTGAACAGTTGGCGGGGAGATGGGTAGTGGTATCCCACCATACTCCACCTCCCGAAACCACATCGCCGTGGCCATGTGTCGCCGTGGCCATGGACACCTGCGTCGAGGCTACGTCAGCCCGTTGAGGTAGTTCTCCAGCCTAGTGTAGCCGTTCGGAGCAACCGTCTTATGCAAATTGGGATCCGTCGTGCTGAGCCCTTTCAGCGCCTTCCACTGGTCCGGAATCCCGTCGTGCAGCGATTCCTGACCAGCGCTGAAGTTCGTCACCGGATTGTCTTGCCAGTTGCTGCTCGGCGAAGGAATGCTCGGCTGGGCGGTATACGTCACTCCATTAGTACTGCGCCGTTGTTCAGGGAGCAATTACGTTCGTAAGTATAGGTAAAAAATAGACTTATACCGTGCGGCGGGCTGCGTGGATCCTGGTAGCGCGATGGGGCCGTGAACTGAAAGTGGGCAATCCGTCGGAAAGGACTCCTAGCGGCGTCGTTCCGCTGTTTCCAGGGCGGTCAGTAGGGCGCGGGACTTGTTTACGCTTTCCTGATATTCACCCGCCGGCGAGGAGTCGGCGACTATGCCGCCGCCGGCTTGGATGTGGGCCACGCCATTCTTGATAACCATGGTGCGTAGGGCAATGCAGGAGTCCAGGTTGCCGGCAAAATCCATATATAAAACGCCGCCGGCGTAGATGCCGCGGCGGGTGCGCTCTAGCTCTTCGATGATCTCCATGGCGCGGACTTTTGGGGCGCCGGAGACCGTGCCCGCGGGGAAACAGGCCATCAGGGCGTCGAAACAATCGACGTCTTCGCGGAGGCGGCCGCGCAGACTGCTCACTAGGTGCATTACGTGGGAGAAGCGCTCGACGGTCATCAACTGCTCGACCCTCACCGTGCCGTATTCGCAAACGCGGCCGAGATCGTTGCGGCCCAGGTCCACGAGCATAATGTGTTCAGCCCGCTCCTTCTCGCTTGCCAGCATTTGCTTTTCCAGGCGTTGGTCTTCGGCTTCATCCTTGCCACGAGGCAGCGTTCCGGCGATGGGACGGTAAAAGACATCGCGTCCCTGGACCTTGACGAGCATTTCCGGGGAGCTGCCAACGACAGCGACATCATTCATCTGCAAATAGAAAAGGTAGGGGGATGGATTGAGGGCGCGAAGCTCGCGATAGATGTCGAAGGGTTGCGCCTTTGTTTTTGCTGAAAAGCGCTGGCTGACCACCACTTGAAAGATATCACCGGCGCGAATGTACTCCTTGCACTTGCGCACCGCCGCGAGATACTCGCTGCGGCGAAAATTGGAAGTGACCTTTAGCGGCGAGGGCTTGCCTGGACGAGCTTCCCTGCGGGGTTTTTCCGCATCCACGGGCTGTTCGAGCAGCTTGCGGGTCTCGCGGATCTGGCGAACCGCGGCGTTGTATTTCGACCGCAGGCTGCCGGAGCCTTCAGTGAAGACGTTGCGCACAATCCACAGCCGGTGCCGCACGTGATCAAAGGCGATAATCCCGTGGTAGAACATGAGCATGGCATCGAACAAGCCGATGTCGTCGCGCAACCGCTTCGGCAAACGCTCGATGAGCCGCACCATGTCGTAGGAAAAGTAGCCGATGGCGCCGGCCACCAGCGGTGGCAAGCCCGGAAGGCGCACGGGCCGAAAACGCTCGATGCGGGTGCGCAGAAACGCGACGGGGTCACGCTCCTCCCAGACGACGCGGTCGCGGCCCTCCATGACGCAGGCGCCGTTGGCGTAGCGAAAAACTTCTTCAGGGTTGGCGCCTGCGAAAGTGTAACGCGCGATTTTTTCGCCGCCCTCCACGCTTTCGAGCAGGAAGGAATAGCGCGCGCCCTGCGCAATGCGTAGATAAGCGCTGACAGGCGTGAGCAAGTCGGCAGGAAGCACGTCGAAAACAGGAATCAGGTTGCCCTGCTTTGCGAGCCGCTGGAATTCGCGGAAGTCTGGCTGGATCACCGCGGCCTCCTCGGCCGCTTCGATTTCAGCGAATCTTCGACGCGCAACGCCGCGAGCACGGCCCTGCGCATGACCGCTTCCGGAGCGCGCTGCTTGGTCCACATCTCCCACTGCGCAATTCCCTGTGCGAGGAACATTTCGACGCCGGAAACCGTGGCGATGCCTTTGCCAGGGGCCAGCTTCAACAACTGCGTGCGCTCGGGGCGGTAGATGAGGTCCATGACAATTCGACAGTGTAACTCGCGAAGGCTCAACGGAGAAATTTCGGCATGTGGATACATTCCGACCGGGGTTGTGTTGATCACAACATCGAAGGATTCCGTGCGCAAAGAACGCCGCGGAACAACCTCGCCGCCGACGGCGCGAGCAAGTTCACGCGCGGCCCGCGGTCTCCGCGCACAAACCGCGACGCAGGCGCCCGCCCGAGCCAGCGCAAACGCGGCTGCGCGAGCTGACCCACCGGCTCCGAAAACCAGCACGCGGCTTTTCGCGAGATCGACCCTCGCTTCCAGCGAGCGAAGCACTCCCACGTAGTCGGTGTTAAAGCCGGCAAGCGAGGCGTCCCGGCGAACCACGACGGTGTTGACGGCGCCAATGTCCGCCGCCAAGGGATCGCACTCTTTCAGATACTTCAGGATTCTCTGCTTGTGCGGGATCGTGACACTGAATCCACGAATGCCGAATTCCGGGACAGCGTCCAGAAAGTCACGTAGGTCTCTAACAAGGAACGGAAGATAAACCGCGTTCACTTTTTTCGCCACGAACGCGGAGTTGTGCATCAATGGAGACAGCGAGTGCCCGACAGGATCGCCAATCACTCCGAAAATTTGGGTGCGCTGGTTCAGTTCATGGGCGCGATAAAGATGCTTCAGATCGTGAAGCGAAACTTGCCCCGGAGCGGTGGCTGCCGCCACGGACGCATATGCCAGCGTGCTGCCTTCCCGCAGCGCCAGAATGCGGCCCGGGAGCCCTACCTCACCCATGGGCACGGCGATGCAATCCTTGGAACCCCTGGCCCAACGAAGCAAGCGCACGCTATCTTTGATAGTCCGCGCGTGCGCCGCGATCTTGATGGCGTCCACTTCGCTACGCGACGGAAGGTGGACCGACCGGGTGAGTTTCGGTGTCCGCTGGAAATCGTGTATCGAGAGCATGATGCGGGGCGGAACGGCATACTCGCGAGCCGATTGGCCAGGCAATTCCCGTAGCGTCTCGACTTCGATGTCGCACCACTGACAGCCGGCTTCGCGAGCGTGGATCAGCCAATACAGTTGAGCTTGGATATTCCCGGCAAAGCGTCCGCCAGCCCCTTTACGACGACAGGTTGCGAGAAATACGACACCCCGATGGCGATGCTGCCGAAGCCATTGCAGGAACTTGGATCGTTCGGCGTCGCTGGTGAGCCAGTCGAGGCGCAGCTCGATGGTTGGCGTCTCGCGCAGTGCTGCCCTAATGGCAGCGGCCATATCGGCAGCGGTTGCCTCCGCGACGACCCCACAAATGCGCCCCACACCCGTGCCCAGCCGCGCCATCGCCGCCCTCTTGCCCGGAAGGCCGGGCTAAAGCCCGGCGCCTACATTTGCCGGTTAGCCATTCTATTGAAAACAGGGCGCATAGCAAGCCACGCGCGGCCCGTATCAAAAGTGTAAAGCTCCACTCCCCATTTCGTTGACGCACCTAGGGTTGCTTGTTACTTTCGATGAGCACGTCCCCGCACGGCCCTTAGGGCGTGTTTCTAAGGAGCATATGTAATGCGCGCGAAACTAGCTGCATTGTGTGTTTCGATCCTCTCCAGCGCGGTCGTCTGTTCGGCGCAGACCGCTCCGGAAAATACTCCTCGCCCAACCGGACAGGCGGATTACTCCTCTGTGTACTGCTCCGGGTTTGTAAGCGAGCCCAAGGTTCCTGAGGACATCCGGGTTGTCTCCGGCGAGGAATCCGCCTACAAGGTCACCTTCGCGCGTGGGGACTATGTATACCTCAACCGCGGAGAGGACAAGGGCGTGAAGATCGGAGACCGCTTCATTATTGTGAGGCAGGAGACCGATCCGGCCAACGAATGGTTTTACGGGCAGACCAAGTTATTCAAGGAGATGGGCGCCGTTTACAAGGATACCGGTCAGGTGCGCGTCGTTAGCGTCCATCCCAAGATTTCCATCGCGGAAGTTGTATTTTCCTGCGACTACGTGCAACGCGGCGATATCGCGCGGCCGTTCGAGGAACGCCCGGCGCCACCGTTCAAGGATGCCAGCAAATTCGATCACTTTGCTCCCATCAGTGGCAAGCCCGTGGGAACGGTCGTCTCCTCCTTTGACTTCCATCAAGAGTTGGGACGCGGCGACGCGGCCTACGTAAATATCGGTGCGGAAAAAGGCGTCAAGGTAGGCGATTACATGCGCGTTTTCCGCTATCAGGAGAACAAAAAGGACGTCTCCGCTTCGGCTGGGGAACACGACATGCAGTACAAAGATTACGGTTTCGGGAGCGCCCCGACGCATTACGCAGGAAAAGATTTACCCCGCGAGGTTCTTGGCGAGGGCATCGTGCTCAGCGTAACCAAGGGCGCCGCTACGGTGTTGATCACCTACAGCACCTCCGAGATGTATGCCGGAGATTTCGCGGAAATCGAATAAGCTCGGCTGCGCGAAACTACGTGACAACTTTCAGACCCTACCCGAGCCGGCAACGCCACCGTCGGTGAAAACCTCGCAGGTAAATCCTAGGGTCTGCGTCTCTGGATCCCGCCAGGATTGTCGCGGCAACTGCGCCTTTCGGCAGACTTCTTCGAGAAACTGCTCGGGTGTGAGCTTGTGCTCAACGGCAACTTGCGGGAGCAACAAACCGCGCTGGGTGCCTCGCGAAATCAGCAGGCCATGATGACCGATTTCAATCCGTGCGGGATCAATCGCGGCAGGCGGTGAAAGCAACGAAATCTCGATCTCAAGTTCGTCGAGATCTTCCGGCGTTAGCGGTGCGAACCTGGGATCGTGCAATGCGGCACTGGCGGCGCAGCGCACCAAGGATTCTCCCAGGGGATCGTCTCCCTCAACCACGCCAATGCATCCCTGCAGACGGTGGTGGCGGCGCAGCGTTACGAATACACCGCGCCGCTCGGCGAAAACTCCATCCTTTGGAATTTTATCGGGAAGGTGCCCCAAGGTTACAGCTTCAATGACAACTTGCCGCGCCAGTCGCAGCAACTTTTGGCGGTCGGTGTCAGAGAGAGACGGCATCCTCGGTCTTCTCGCGACCCTCCAGTACACGCAGCTTTCTGCGCTGCTTGATGCGATCGTCGAGGTGCCCCCAGAAGCGCAAGAAATACTGTGCGGCCGAAACCAAGGCGCTCGCCACCACCAGCCATAGCAAGAGCAGAGCAAGCGGCTTCAAAGAAGGATGCCTGGCGCCGGCGATCAGAACTGCCACGGCGCAAACCTGTAGAACCATTTTCGTCTTGCCGATGAGCGATGCGGAAATCGTGAAGCCTTCGGTAGACGCGATAGTTCGTAATCCCTGGACCGTGAACTCGCGTCCGATGATGATGACCACCATCCACGCAGGCACCAGGTGCATGTCCACTAGGGAAATGAACGCCGCGGAAATCAGCAGCTTGTCGGCGATCGGGTCCAGAAGCATCCCTAAGGTCGTTACCTGCAAGCGGCGCCGCGCGAAGTAGCCATCCGCCCAGTCCGTGGCCGCGGCCATGAGCAGAATCAATACTCCCCAAAACTCGAAGTGCATCGGGAAACCCCACAGCTCCACATTTGGGCTGCGGGTCAGTAGAATCACAATGAGGACGGGAACGAAAAAAATCCGGAGAAGCGTCAATCCGTTCGGAAGGTTCATAGGCGCCGAGCGGTGGAAAAACTGTCCTTCGCGGCCATTACCACCACCGCGCCTCACTATAGACCCCAGTTACGCAGGCGTCAACGCCCGGAAGGGCGCTAAGCAGTTGTGGCGGCAAGTACTTCCGGGTTAACCAGCTGTCAAAGTCTGATCGTGCGTGAGGGGAATACTCTCTCGTAACACGCCGCCTGTAAGCCTGTGCAAATGTTGGAATTAGAGTTTCGCGCGAGAATGTGTCGGCAGGATACGACAGCTTCGCTTAGACCCCCGTAAGTCACTGTTTCCTATACCAGTTAACGGGGAGTGCGATAAAATCCGGGCATTTCATCGAATTCGCGGGCCAACAGGAAGTGTTTCCGGGGCTTTGCTTTCCCACAGAGTTTTCCACAACAAAGGGGCTTGCCACGGTCTCCCCGAGCCGCGGTCTCCCGACCCATTTCAGCGCCAAAAACGCCAATTTTGCGAGTTCTACCGGGGAGTTACCGCGTCGCCACCCCGCAATTGTTCAGATCGCGCGCGGGCCGCGCAACAGGCGTACCGGCAGAAAGAAAAGCGCCGTCAGAAGCTCCAGCACACCGCCCACGGCGATGCCCACGATCCGGAACGGCAGTAAAATCAGCCACACGAACGGATAGGCGATGAGCGCCAGCAACGCCAACGGCCAGCACAAGATAAACAAAATGACCCACAACAGAAAGGCGGCCATCGAATTTTCCTCCACCCTAAGTTACGTTAGAGCGAGCTTGGAAGTTCCCTGCGCGGTATATTGGCTCAAATGCAGGCTGCGCGCAATCGAGGTCGGCACCTCGGCATCCATCCGCATGTGGGAATCCTCAACCTCCGAGTGGAGCACGCGTCCCATGGCGTGAACCAGCGCGAGTGTGCGACCCTCAGCCAGCGGTAGTCGCAGCGACATGGTCACGACAGGATCGACTGGCAGGGCGGCATCGATGCGTCTCAGCAACTCGTCGATGCCTTTTCCCGTGAGGCCCGAGACGAGGACGGGCCCGGAGTCTCCCGCTCTTGCGACACTCGATTCGAGAGTTTCCCGCAACAGGGGCGACAGCAAGTCGACCTTATTCAGGACGCGCAATTTCGGCCGATTCGTCACGCCCAGTTCACCGAGGATCTTATCGACTTCTTCATCCAATTCATCGTGATGGGGATTCGAGACGTCGCTCACGTGCAGGATCACGGCCGCCTCTTGCACTTCCTCGAGCGTGGCGCGAAAGGCCGTCAGCAATCCCTTCGGAAGATCGCGAATAAATCCAACGGTGTCGGAAACGAGTACCCGGCGATTCGAAGGCAAGCGAATAGCTCGGATGGTGGGGTCGAGCGTCGCAAACATACGCGAGGAGACCAGGACGTCGGCCTTACTGAGCGCATTGAATAATGTCGATTTGCCGGCATTGGTATAGCCTACGAGCGCGACGGTTCCGAGAGGAATGGCGTTGCGTGCTTCGCGTCGCAAGGCACGCTGTCGCCGGACCGCCTCAATACCGGCTTGAATCTTGCTCACGCGGTCGCGAATACGACGCCGGTCGGTCTCCAGTTTCTTTTCACCGGGACCGCGAACGCCGATTCGTCCTGCCCCGCCGCCCGCACCGCCACTGCCACCTCCGCCGCTTTTTCCGCCGAGACGCGACATCGACGTGCCTTTGCCCGTCAGCCGCGGCAACATATAGTTCAACTGCGCAAGCTCCACCTGCAATTGGCCTTCGCGGCTGCGCGCGTGCTTCGCGAATATGTCTAGAATCAGCTGCGTGCGATCAATCACGCGGCGCTCGGTGGCCTCTTCGATGTTTCTTTGCTGCATGGGCGAGAGATTGCCGTCAAAAATGATGAGTGGCGCCCTGTGGGCGGTCGCTTCGGCGCGAATCTCGTCGAGTTTGCCGCGACCGACAAGCGTCGCCGGGTCAGCAGCGTCGCGCACCTGGTACATCGTGCCCGTAACTTCTGCGCCGGCGCTGCGCGCAAGTTCGACGAGTTCAGCGAGAGATTCGCGTCCCTGCTCGCCCGCGAGAGTGCCAGGAATGCGTCGGGCGCGTTTCCACGTTACTCCGACAAGCAAAGCACGTTCCGCGGACGAGGTCTGATGTTGTATCTTCATGAATAGGATGGAGCGGGCGTCATCGTGCCGATCTTGGGTTCAGTAGCGGTGGGAACGGTTCACGGAAGATGGAATCTCCACAACCGGATTATACGCCGATGGCTCGCTCGCCGCGACCTGCATTGAGGCTCGTGATCGAGTGTCGGTCTTGCTGAAGCCGGGCGGGGCAAGCCCCGCCCCTACAAGGGGAGTTCGCTCAGGCATTTGAGCGATTTTGCTTGGATCTGCGGATCGTCGCCGAATCCTTCGCACCAGTGCACGCCGGGTTCCCTGCGAAACCATGTCAGTTGGCGCTTGGCGTATCGGCGCGTGGCTTGTTGGATGGCACTGCGAGCGTCTTCCAGTTCCATGGTGCCGCGCACGACTGCGCGCAGCTCGCGATAGCCGATGAAGTCGAAAGGCTTTGCATTTTCGGGCAGGCCGCTATCGAGTAGAGCGCGCACTTCTTCGGTCCAGCCGTGGGCCAGCATGGCATCTGTCCTGGCATGGATTCGCTCATACAGTTTGTCCCGCGGTGGCAGCAGGCCAATTTTCAATACGCGCCATCCTTCCAGTGGTATGCGTCCCGACCGGTGCACTTCCGAGAGTGGCCGCTTTGCGAGAAGGCAGACTTCTATTGCGCGAATCAATTTTTGTTCGTCGCCCGGCGCAATTTTGCGGGAGGCTTCCACATCGAGGCGTTGCAGTATGCGATGCAGGTGGCCCGTCGGATGACTGTTGATGCTCGCCCGCAATCGCTCGCGAAGCTCCTCTGACCTCTGCGGAACATCCGCCAGTCCTTCGAGCAGCGCGCGCAAATAGAGCCCGGTGCCCACCGTAAGAATGGGGATGCGGCCGCGATGACGGAGGTCTTCGAGTACGCGGATAGCCATCTGCCGGTATCCGCCCGCGGTAGCGACCTCCCTCGCCGTCAGAACATCGATCAAGTGATGTGGAATTCCAAGGCGTTCGTTGAGGCCGGGCTTCGCGGTGCCGATGTCGAAACCCTCGTAGAGTTGCGTGGAATCACAAGCTACCACTTCCCCATCTAGCCGCTCGGCAAGCCATACAGCGAGTGCCGATTTGCCGGAAGCCGTCGGGCCAACGATGGCGATGAGCGGCGCACAGCCAGGAATGGCTGTGCCACCGGAAAGCGGTTTGCCGGGATTCATGGGAACAGGAGATGGCGCGCGCGGACGAACAAGAAAATCAGCACAAATAGGGCGATCAGAAGACTGCCGAGAACTTGTTGGCGTGCGAGTTTCACCTAATGTGCGTAGTCGGGCTGAAGATTGTAATAATACGTAAATCGCAATTCGATGTACGGCCCGCTGAAGGCCGGCGGCAACGGCTCGAATGGGTTCGAAGCGCGAATCGAAGAAACCGCCGCGCGGTCCAGCGGCTCTTTTCCGGATCCTGCCAGACGAACCGGTTCGCCGTCGGGAACACTGCCATTCCTCATGATTTTAAATTGCAACGATACGACGCCTTTGTCCCCAAGCCGTACGGATTCCGGCATCACGGAAAACCAATTTCGCTTCACGGTGATGTAGACCCGGTGGAGATAATCGTTGAAATCCACGCCTTCGGTGGGCGTGAGCATTTCCATCGCGCCGTACGCCGACGCTTGCCCTCCGGCGCCTGGGAGGCCGCTGTTACTCGGGACTTGTCCGCCGCCTCCAACAGCCGACGGCGCGTTCATCTTGGCGGATTCGCGGATGGAATCCTGCAGCGAATGGCCCAGGGAACTCTTCGGCAAGAGCAGAGAGTGATCGGTAGGCTGTTGTTGTGGAGTTTCCAGTTTCAAAGGCTGTTTCGGAGCATCGGCCTTGGCGCTGCTGTCGTCGGGTTTTGGCTGCGGTGTATTGGGTTGGGGCACGGGCGCGCTGGGCAGCTCTTTTGCGACACGCTCGGGCTCCTTGGCGGGAGGAGTCGGGATGGGCTGCGGCACGGGCGGCGCCACTTTGCGAAGTATGCGCGGATCGACATGCACGGCCGGCGGTCTGGGTCGAGGCGTTGCTTTGAGCTCGTCGAGAGCACCCGGCGGAAGCAGGATGGTCATCTGGCGGCGAGCGAGTTCATCCTCTTCGCGGGTTCGCTGGTGCGGCGGAAAAATTTTAGGTTCTAGAATAATTAGCGCGATGAAGAGTATGTGCGCCGCGAATGAAGTGATCGACTTGATCAGCTCGGCTTTGTTCTGCTCTGGCGAAGGCTCTTTGTTAAGGAGGTTGACCTCGCCGGTCATGAAAATGTCGGACTCCACCAGATCGGTGGGAATGTTTTCCAGCGGTTTTATGACTAAGGGAGGCGCCGCGCCCTGCGGGACGGTAATGCGCTCGTCCATGTCGGTCGGCTGCAGCGGCAGGTCGCCGTTCTTTTCGACCACAAACTTCTCATGCTTCACATCGCGAGGCACCACGACGCGCGCGGCGATCGACTCCAACGGCAGAGACGAGGGAATGTTGGTGTGCCCATCCAGTTGGACGATCGGGAGCATCGCTGGCACAAGCGTGCGTTCATCCATCGTGGTAGGACGCCGCCGCGTTGTCGGGGCATCGTCCGCCGGGGGCTTGGAGCCAAGAGGAACGAGGAGTCTGGGAATCATTCGTCTGTTTTCTGCGCGGCGGCAAAGGCTGACAGTTGGACGCGCTCGCCATGCTCCTGGATGCTTGCCATCACGCGTTGGGCCAATTCCAGTGCCGCACGACCACTGCGACCGCTGGTCCGAGGCTCACGACGCGTTCGTGCCGCCTCGATAAACGCTTCGAGTTCCGCGCGCAAAGGCTCCACCGGTTGGGCCGGCAACTTCTCGAACGCAAATTCCGGTTTGGGTCCCGGCGTCTTCACCGCGACTCGCAACGCATCCCGCCGCGCGTAGTCGAGAGAAATATATTCGTGCTGCTGAAAGAACCTCATTTTGCGTACGCGTTCCGTCGACACCCGGCTTGCCGTGACGTTAGCCACCGCGCCACCCGCAAATTCCAGCCGCGCGTGCGCGATATCCACTTTGTCGGTAAGCACCGGAATGCCCACAGCCTTTACTTCGGTCACGTCCTGCTTCACCAGGGTCAGCAGTATGTCCAGGTCGTGAATCATCAGGTCGTAAATGACATCGACGTCCAGGCTGCGCGCGGTAAAAACCCCCAGTCGGTGCACCTCGAAAAAGAGCGGATGATTCAGTATAGGCTCAACCGCCAGGACCGCGGGGTTGAATCGTTCCACGTGTCCGACTTGCAGGATGCGCCCGAATTTCTTCGCCGCGTGGAGCAGCGCGTCGGCCTCCGCCAGGTTCGTCGCCATCGGCTTTTCGACGAGTACATCGAGGCCCATCTCCATCAACCTGCAACCTACCGCCGAATGCTCGACGGTCGGGACCGCCACGCTCACCGCGTCAGCAACTCCTGGCAACTCTTCAGCCGACGAAAGTACCCGCGTCTGAAATTCTGTCGCGACTTGCACTGCGCGATCGGAATTCTTGTCATACACGCCAACGAGTTCCGCACCGGGAACTTCGCGGTAGACGCGCGCGTGGTTGCGCCCAAACTCACCGGTACCTACGACGGCGACACGGATCTTCTTGGCTTCCCCAGTCACCGTGCTCATTACTTCTTCATTCCCCCGCTGATAGTCCGTGGTTCCGCAGTGGCGGCCGCGGGAAAGGCCTGAATGGCGATTCCCGCCCCATCCGCCTGCGCCATCAATTTTTCTCGGTCGAACAACAGGGTGCGCCCGGCATCGAGAGCCAAAGCCGTGGCGCGGGCACTCTTCATCTGTTCGATGGTCGGCAGACCAATCACGGGTACATCGAAGCGCATGTCCTGTCCCGGCTTGCTCACTTTCACCACGACCAATGGCGTGCCACCCGCGATTCGCGCAGCTCTAGCGATCGTTTCGTCGGTACCTTCCATGGCCTCGACGGCCACGCACGCGCGGTCGGAAATCACCACGGTCTGCCCAATGTCCATCGCTGAAATCTGCCGCGCCACGCCGAGCCCATAAGCGATGTCGGCTGCCTCTCGTTCGTCGGGGGCGCGGCGCGTCAGCACGCCGGCCTCAGGCACGAGCGGCTTCAGAAAGATAGTCGAGTCCACCAGCCGGATGCCTTCGTCTTCCAAAACCCGCGCCACCGCGCCAATCAACGAATCGGTGTTTTTTCGCGGCAACGAAAACAGCAACTTCGCCAGCTTCCAGTCCGGGCGGATCGAGCTGAAAATCTTGTTGTGCTTCACTTGCCCGGCCATCACCGCTTGCGTCACGCCCTCTTTGTGCATCAGGTCGATGGCCTTGCTTAACTCGCCGAGGCTGACCCAGTGCAGCCGTTTCGCGGAATTCGCCAGCTCCGCCGAAGCTTCTTCCTTCACGGCGATCACCGCCATCTCGATGCCCTGGCTGCGCGCGCCTTCCAGCACCAGAAACGGAAATCGGCCGTTTCCAGCGATGAGTCCCCAGCCCGTTGAGCCCTGTCCGGCACCCGGGGCGCGTTGCGCGGTATGAGTCGCGTTTGTCATGAAGTGGCCGGACGGCCGAAGCTACTTGCCAAGACTACTTGATGATCCCTCGCTCCGCAGTCTCGATAAACCGGATGAGCTCAGCGACGTCCGCGGAATCCGCCAACGAGGCGCGCATCTCACCCAGCGCCTGATTGGTGTTCAACTTCGAACGTAACAATAAGCGAAAAGCGTGTTGCAGTGCCTGCATGCGCTCCTCGGAAAAACCCTTGCGCTGTAAACCCACCTTGTTCACGCCAAAACAAGTCGTTTCGCGCTCGGTCACCACCAGTGAAAATGGCGGCACGTCCTGCGTGATTACAGTGGATGCGCCAATGTAGGCATAGCGCCCCACGCGGCAGAATTGATGCACCGGCGAACAAAATCCAATGGTGGAGAAATCCTCGACGGTCACATGCCCGGCCAGAGTCGCACCGTTCACGAACAAATTGCCGTCCCCAACATGACAGTCGTGCCCGACGTGCGAGGATGCCAGAAACAAATTCCGGCTGCCGATGGTCGTCTTCCCACCGCCCTTGACGGTGCCGCGGCTGACGGTCACGTTCTCGCGAAACGTATTCCCATCGCGGACCACGAGTTCCACGTGCTCGCCACGGAACCCGAGATCCTGTGGGTCGCCGCCGATCGAGCTGAACGGATGAAACACATTGTCACGGCCGATCGTCGACGGGCCCTGCACCACCGCGTGCGCGTGCAAAATGCAACCGTCGCCCAGCTCCACTCCATCGCCAACCACGGCGTAGGGACCGATCTGAACGCCTGAGCCAAGTTTCGCAGTAGGCGCCACCGAGGCTTGCAGATGGATGTGAGCGACGCTCATGCCTCGGGTTCTTCAGTCTTGGCAGCCGCAGGTTTCGGTTCGCGGTCCACCATCTTGCACATCAGCGTGGCCTCCGCGGCGAGCTGCCCGTCCACCGTCGCGCGGCCTTCCAGCTTGGCAAAATCGCCGCGCCAGGAAAGCACTTTGACCTCCAGCTTCAGTTGATCGCCAGGCACAACCGGACGGCGGAAGCGCGCTCCGTCTACAGCCACGAAATACAGGAGTTTGCTCTCGCGGTCAGGAATCTCCAGCAGCAGCAACAGGCCACCCGTCTGCGCCATAGCCTCGATGATCAGAACGCCCGGCATGATCGGCTTCCCAGGAAAATGGCCCTGGAAATGTTGCTCGTTGATGGTGACGTTCTTTACGCCGACGATGCGCTTCAGCCGCTCCATCTCCAGAATTCCGTCGATCATCAGAAACGGGTACCGGTGCGGCAACAGCTTCTGGATTTCATTCACGTCCAAAATCATCATCGCTCCCCATCGCACCGCACACACACGCACTGCGGCGCCCCTCATTACCCGGCAAACTTACGATTATATGCGAACCGCGCCGTCTGCGGTATTCATCCACAGCAGTTGTCTCGCAAATTACCCTTTTTCGCGACCGCGATCCGAGCCCCTTTTGACCATCGCGGCCGACGGCCAACCGTCGGTTGTAGGGGCGCAGCACTGCTACGTCCCAACCTGCCACGATTGATGACCGCTCTGCCCGCCTTGCCTCTGTCATCCGGCCTGCGTGTTTGCCGGGGGATATGCGGACTGCTAGGATGTCCCGTTCATGCGCGAATCGCATCCAGCGAAAATATTTCTAAAGATGTTAACGCCCCGCTTGCCGGAGATGCTCTCCACGCTCCGCGATTTCGTCGTTGTCGAGTCGCCGAGCCTCGAAAAACCCGCCGCCGACCGCTGCTGCGGCGTCATCGCCGGGGAATGGAGCAAACGAGGCGTCCGTGTCGAACGCATCGTGCAAAAGCATCGCGGCGATCATTTGCGCATCACCTGGTGGCCGGGAAAATCACGCCCTGGAGGGCAGTTACTTGTTTTGGGCCACTACGACACCGTGTATTCCACGGGCACGCTCGCGAAAATGCCGTTCCGTGTTGCATCCGGCAAGGCGTATGGCCCAGGAACGTTTGACATGAAAGCGGGCATCGTCCAGGCGCTTTTCGCGCTGGACGCATTGCAACACTGCGGTGAGCCGCTGCGCAAGCGCGTGGTCTTTCTGTGGACTTCCGACGAAGAGATCGGCAGCGAGTCTTCTCGCAAATTGATTGAAGCCGAAGCGCGCCGCAGCGATGCCGTATTCGTGCTGGAGCCCTCGTTTGGGCCGCGCGGCTTGCTGAAGACAGCGCGCAAAGGCGTCGGCGAAGCCGAGATCATCGTGCACGGCCGTGCCTCACACGCTGGACTCGCGCCGCAGGAAGGCGTCAACGCAATCCACGAACTCGCCCGGCAAATCGCGCGCCTCGAAAAATGGAATGACCTGCGTCGCGGCGTCACCATCAACGTCGGCCTCATCGAAGGTGGCACGCGCACCAATGTCATCCCCGAGCGCGCCCGCGTGGTTCTCGATCTCCGCGCCTTGCGCATTCCCGCCATGCAACGACTGGAGCGCCGTTTGCACGCGCTACGCCCCACGATCCATGGTGCCAGTCTGGAGATTCACGGCGGCTTCAACCGTGCTCCTCTCGAACGCAAGATGAGCGCCGCTCTCTTCACTCGCGCGAAATCGCTAGCTGCGGAAATGACCTTGCACATCGAGGAGTGCACGGTCGGAGGAGGTTCCGACGGCAACCTCACCGCCGCCTGCGGCGTTCCCACACTCGACGGCCTCGGCGCCGTTGGCGATGGCGCGCATTCCGCGCACGAACACGTCATCGTTAGGACCATGCCCGCCCGCGCAGCACTGCTCGCTGCGCTTCTGCAATCATCGTGACTTAGCCGGATTCACAACCGGAAAAAGCACGTCACAAATAGGTTTTGCGCAGGTACGTGACCGTCGCTTGCGCCAAATCATCATAGGTGCTGTGCAGCGTTTCTTGCACCGCGCCCTCCGTGGAACTTCCCTCCGCGATGCGATTCAACACCCTTTCCATGTCCCCCATACCGTCCACTTGCACGATGTACTCGACATTGGCCAGTGCCCACGCGTACGCATAGCCTGCGATGGGACCCGACAGTTGCATCCACGATCCTTCCAGCTGGCCCAGCCCCATGGCTTGCTTCTCGTCATAGACTTGCACGAGCACCGAAGCATTGTCCTTGCTGCGCTGCCCTTCCATCCATTGCGCAATTCCTTCCTGGAGCCATACGGGCGCGCGGGCATGCGTCTTTTGCTGGATGAAGCTGTGCGTCAGTTCGTGCTTGAGCACGCGCGAGAGCTCCGGAGTCAAACTCGTCAATCCCTGAACCGGCACGCGGATGCGCCCGTCGTTTAGCGCCCCGACCCAGCCGGGCGCGCGGGTGATATCCGCGAACGCTTGTTGTGTGTATAGAATTACGCCGATGGAATCAGGCGGCGTGAAGTTCAGTTCTGACTCAATTGACGCGAAGTGGATCTCCAGCGCCCGCAGGATTTCCTTGGCTAGCGCCGGCTCGGCCCCGCCGCTGTAGCGCAGCGTGAAGTGACTGCTCTCATTCTCGCGGTAGTTCTCCTCTTCCTGATTGTCGCGCTGCGCCTTGGCCAGCGCGGCTTCCACTTCGGGATCCGGCCCCAGTGCCAGCGCGCGTTTCCATTCGGCCACAGCGCGGTCCGGCTTGTTCATCCCGTAATAAGCCCAGCCCGCCAGCTTCGCGACTTCTGGGTCATCGGGAGCAACCCGGCGCGCGCGATCGAGATACTCCAGCGAAGCTTTATATTCGCTGCGCCGCAAATGCAGGTACGCGACATTCATCAAAATGGTAGGATCGTCCGGCGCATACTTCAGCGCCGACCGTTCGTCGACGAGCGCGTGTTCCATATCCCCGCGCCCCAATTCAAATTGTGACGCGGCATGCAGCGCCCTCGCGGCCTTCGTGATCGCGGCAGCATCTCCCGAGCGCGCGTCGCCTTCCACTCTTGCGAGATAGTTGCGGTCAATTCCGCCATCGTGTACTGCGGCCTTTTCGATTTCCGCGCTGGCCTCCATCGTTGGAGGCGTAATTCCCATGTTCGCGGCCGCGGCTTCGCGCGATTCCGGCAGGTCCACGGCCCCGCCCTTCTCGATGTGATCCACGATCGATTTCGGCAGGGTCAATTCCCCGGCGGCTGTCTGATAGCGGACTTTGTCGCCGTCCTCCACCACCGTGAGCGCGACGATGCGCCGCCCGTTTTTCAACACAATGGTATCCGCCGCGGCCGCAGAACTTCCAGCGAGCCACAAAACCAGCGCTGCTAGCGGCACGCGCACAAAAGTGCGCCGCTGGAGACACATCACCTGAAACAAACACGGCATCTCCCCATTCTAGGTCGCTTGCGCACAACCGCCGCCCATGGCTTGTCGCGCCATGCCGAAAGTGACTACACTGGAGGCATGCGGGCTGGGGTGGCCCTTATCGGGCTTTGTCTGGTGATGCCCACCGTGGCGTCGTCCGGCGAAAAGTCTCCGCGTGAACAGTACGAAGCTCTGAACGCCCTCCGCGCCGATTCTTCCGCCGTCTACGAAATCGCCAGTGCGGACCGCATCGAACTCCGCCGCGCCGACGTACAACTCTCTTTCGAGCAGGGGAAGCTCAGCTTCTTAACGCCATTCAACGGCCACGTCACCGGCGCCGTTTTCTCCGGGCGCGGACACGTGCTAGCCGCACCTCGTGATCCAGTCGAAAAACAGCAAATGGCTCGCTTCCTCGGCGCTCCCATCCTGGATCAGGACTTTACCAACGTCTGCCTGCGCTTCACCGACGAGACCGCGGCCGACCTGCTCCGCCAGATGCAGAACGCGAAGATATCGCCGCTTCAGGACTCCGAATTTGCCTCGCGCTGGAATCCGGTTTTGGCGGCGGTGAATCCTCCGCAATCGCTGCGCATTCTGTTCGGGAGCCTCTCCAGCAATTCGCAGCCATATTTCTATGCTGCCGTCGATGGCGTCACGACAGGCCCCTTTGACGTGATGATCGACCAGCAGCATCCTGAGGCCGTCCTGCTCGGTCAACCAAAGAGAGCCGGCACGCGCTCGTTTTACGACGTGTGGGCTTCCTACGCGCTCCCTGGCGCTCGGCCGCACGCTCGCAACTTCGTCGCGCTTGACTACGAGATCAATACCTCCATCCTCGCTGATACCTCCCTGGACGCAAAAACCGATTTGCGCATGCGTGCCGAAGTTTCCGGCGAGCGCGTACTCGTCTTCCAACTGGCGCGCACGCTCAACGTGGACGCGGTCACCGGAGGGCACGGTGAATCGCTCACCTATTTCCAGAATGAAGGGATGAATCTGCAGGACCGCAACGCTCATGGCAGCGACTGCCTCTACGTAGTGCTGCCGGCGCCGTCCGAAAGCGGATCGGAATTCACTTTGCACATCCACTATCGGGGCAATGTCATCGAAAACGCGGGGAACGGCGTGCTCTTCGTCAACGCCCGCGAAGGCTGGTATCCCCACTACGGAGGCGCCTCCGACTTTGCCAGCTACGATCTCACCATGCGCTGGCCCAGGAAGTTACGTCTGGTGGCCACTGGGATCAAGCGCGACGAACATGAAGATGGGGAATTTCACGTGGGCCGCTGGCAGACTGAGAGGCCGGTCTCCGTCGCGGGCTTCAACCTTGGGGACTACGTCTCGACCTCGCTCGCCTCGGAAACTCGCTCCGTCGATGTCTACGCCAATCGCCAGCTCGAGCGCTCCATCGACAGTCGATTGGAGAGTCCGCAGTTGGATACTCCCCGCCCATCCTCACCGTTTACCGCCGAGGGACGCACGAGCATCAATGCGATGGAGGTCACGCCTCCCGCGCCCAGGCCCACGGACGCCGTGAAGGGACTCGGCCGCCAAATCGAAGACTCCATCAGGTTTTACGAAACGCTCAGCGGACCATTCCCTTTTCAAAAACTCAGCGTGTCGCAAATCCCGGGCGCCTTCGGCCAAGGCTGGCCCGGACTGCTGTATCTCTCCACCTATTCCTACCTGCCCGCGGAAGCGCAACAGCGCGCGGGACTCTCGGAAAACGGACAAGAACATTTCACCGAACTGGTCCCCTTCCACGAAGTCGCTCATCAATGGTGGGGCAATGTCGTCGGCTGGGACGCCTATCGCGACCAGTGGATCGACGAGGCCATCGCCAATTATTTTGCGCTGCTCTTCGCCGACACGCAAAAACGCACCGACCATTCCCTGCACGTTTGGCTCGGCCGCTATCGCCAGCAGCTTGTCGAGAAGCCACCCAACGCCGAGCAACTGCCCAACTCCGAGATTGGCGCGTTGGAACTGGGCAGCCGGCTAACCTCTTCAAAGTCTCCAGCAGGATTTGAAGATGTCATTTACGGCAAAGGGGCCTGGGTGATTCACATGCTCCGGGAAATGCTGCGGCAGCCTGGCGCGAAGAATCCGGACGCGCGTTTTTTCGCTTTGCTGCACACCCTCGTCACGAAATACGCCTACCGCGCTCTCTCCACCTCGGATTTGCAGCATGAAGTCGAAGCCGTCATGACACCGGCGATGGATCTGGAGGGCGGCCACTCGATGGAGTGGTTTTTCGAGCAGTGGGTCCGTGGAACTGGCGTCCCGCGGTACCGCGTCGAATATTCCGTGCACAATTCCGACAAAGGCTACGTGGTGCGCGGGAAACTCTACCAGGAAAATGTGCCCCATTCTTTTCTGGCTCCCGTTCCGCTCTACACGGGCGCAAATTCCGGGCACGCCTTATTCCTTGGAGTTGTGGTTGCTGCCGGACCGGAGACTTCCTTTCACTTCACCACCCAAACCGAACCCCACAAAGTCCTGATCGACCCGCAAATGACTCTGCTCTGCGTCACGCAATAGCAACAACCTTCACTGCGCCGGGCCCGCAAGCGGCTTTTGGTAGATTTGTTTTTGTTTGACCAGGGGACTCGCCGGATTGAGTTGGGACTCTCCTTCCGCATCGAAAACGTAGGGAAATCCCAGCGGATCGACCGGCGTCCGCGGGAGCAAGCCGACAACCACTAAGTCATGCGCGGTCTTCGGACGGTGCCCCGCGCGCTTCTCGTATTCGTCCGCGATGCTGTCCAGTTGCTTGCAGTCCGCGTCCACTCGGAGCAATTGCAAATGCGTCTCCGCGTTTTGCTTCATCTGGGGGTCGGTCGTCGAATTGTAGATTTCGCTCCACAGAAACGACGAAGTCTCCGGAGTGTCGCCCTGCTCCAACACCTTCGCCGCCAGCACCTTCATCCAAACTAGAGCCGCGGGATTCTTGCTGCCTTCCAGGAAAGCTTCCGACGCTTTCTGATAGTCCTTAAGCTCAAAATAGTAGATGAACCCCAGGTCTTCGTAGAACCTCCAATACTCCGGATTCGCCCGAATTCCACGATAGATCAATTCGATCGCGAGATCCGGCCTTCCGGCGCCGCTTGGGGGACCTTCGCTTAGAAACATTGAGCCGAATCGATAGGCCACAAGTAGGTTGGGGTCGAGGGTTGTTGTGACATCCAGCAACGGCCAAAGCAGCTCGAAATTTTCATCGTGCTGCGCGTGCTTGTCCCCGTAATACTGCACCACTCGCGTCCAATAGAGGTCGGCCATGAGCGGCGCGTATTCCAGGCTGATGGCTTTCAGCATCGGTCCCGATCGCAGCACCAGGTCGTCTTTCTCCTGGTGCAATGCGTCGCGTTGCACGTCGATGCGTTGCTGCAACCCCCAAATCCCCGTGAATCCCGCCACCAACACGGTGAGTAACAAAATCGATCCGCGTGTCCGCGCGTTCATTTCAGGTTCCGCCTGGAGAAAATAGCCGAAGCGGCCGCTAGTACAATGGCGCAATACAATGCCGCGTAGGCGGTATTGTGCAAAATCAAAGTCCCGGGTATATGCCGGCCGTGGGCTGCGGAAGCCATGACGTCGAAATTTTCAAAATTGGGCAACAGGTAAGACAGCCAGCGCAGGAACGTCTGCACTGCCGGTGCCAGCGTATCGCCATGAAGACCGCGCATCTCTTTCACGAATAGCCCAGACACGTACAGTCCTGCCGTGAACAGAATCGCCAGCAGCGGCGTGGTGTAGCACGAAAACAGCAGCGCCAGCGCCACGACCAGCGCCAGCTTCAACAAGATGAAATAGATGGCCACCAGCGCAACTCCATCCGCGCGTTCCAGCGAATGCTTCACGTAATACAACGCCGCGAACAATCCCGCGGCCATCGCCGCCGTATTCACCGACAGCGTCAGCAACAATCCGCCAAATTTTCCCAGCAGAAATTCCCACCGTCGTACCGGCTTGGCGAGCAGCGCGTACAGCGTCCGCTTGTCCATTTCCTTGGACACCAGCCCGACTCCGATAAACACCGCCATCAGCAAGCCAATCACCGAGATGGCGCTCAGCCCCAGGCTGACGATCACCATCTGCTCGATGCCGATCGAGATCTGGCCCACCAGGACCGCCGCGCCCATCATCAGCAGCGCGAAGAAAACCAGGTTGTACAGCACGCGATCCCGCACCGCTTCGCGGAACGTGTTCCAGGCCACTACCGCGATGCGGCTCATTTTCCGCTCACATCCACCGCGGCCGCTTGTGCGCGGTCCGCTTCGATCAGGTGCATGAAGTATTCTTCCAGCGACGCCTTCATTTGCGTCACCGACAGGATTCTCGCGCCGGTTTCGCGCAGCATCTCGATGGTCGAGTACAGCTCAGCCTCCTCTACGTGCAGCCGGTACCGGTTTCCCGTTCGCGTCGCCTTTTCCAGCAGCGTCGACGCCGCGCCGGATGTGTCGCCGATATACTCAAACAAAATTTCCAACCCATGCGCTTTGATTCCAACCATCTCATCGGGAGCGCCCACGCCACGCAGCTTTCCTCCCACAATCACTCCCACGCGATCGCACAACATCTCCGCGTCGGATAAAATATGCGTCGAGAAGAGCACCGTCCGGCCCTCGCGCTTCAGTTCCAGAATGATGTCGCGCACTTCCCTCCGGCCCAGTGGATCGAGGCCGGACATCGGCTCATCCAGAATCACCACCCGCGGATCGTGCAGGATCGCTTGCGCCAATCCAACGCGCTGCAGCATTCCCTTCGAGTACTTTCGCAACTGAATTTTCCTCGCCGTCTCCAGCCCGACTTTTTTCAACATGCGCGCGACACGCTCGCGACGGTCCGCCGCCTTCAAGTTGTGAAAGCGCGCAAAATAATCCAGCAGCTCCGCCGCAGTCAGGTAATCATAGAAATAGGGCTGCTCCGGCAGGTAGCCGATGTCCTGATGCATCGAGATGTCGCTGATCCGCTTACCCAGGATCCGGGCAGTGCCGGCCGTCGGAAAAATCAAGCCCACTAGTAATTTGATGGTGGTGGATTTACCCGCTCCGTTCGGACCCAGGAAGCCAAATACTTCCCCGTCCTCGACGCGCATCGTCAAGCCTTCCAGCGACCTCTTCGTCTTAAGGTGCAGAAAGCCGAAGGGATAGTCCTTGGTCAGGTTGTCAATCTGAATCGCCGCGTCCGCCATGTGTCAATTGTTGAAAACTAAAGGCTTAGCGTCAATCACTCAGAGCTAGCGATGTGCTGCGGAAGGAACTTTTGGCGCTGAATCCAAGAGCAAAATGGGCTTATTGAATCGTTGAAAGGATAAGGAGGAGCATTTTCGTTCGTTCTTCGATCTGTCGCCGGCAGCCTGACAGACTTCACGACTCGCTGCGCGCGGAACCAATCTGGACTAGCTGAGACGGCACAGGAGGCGGCGCCATGGGCATCGGTTTCAGCGTCTGTTTGCCACGCCAGTTGTCCAGCATCGCCACTTGCTGCACGCAAGACACCGTACATTTCGGCGCGCAAAACTTCTCCGTATAATATTCCCGGTGCCGCATTTCCGTCGTGTATTCCGCCAGCGAAATTCCCGGATACCCTCGCTGTTGCGAGCACCAATGCACCAGCCCGTCTTCGCACACGTACAAATACCGTGAACCCGACCGGCAGCGCCAATCGTGTTCCTTCCCGCGCGCCACATTGTGCTGAAAATCGTTGAATCGGGAGAATGAAGTTTTCCCGAGCGACATAATCTCCTCAAATATCTCGATCTGCCGCGGATTCAAGCTCTTCAGCTGGCCGTTCCCGTCGTGAATAATCCCCACGGTGCTCGTAAATCCAAGCTCCACCGCACGGTGTGCGATCTGCAGCGCGTCTTCCGGATTTTTCACCCCGCTGCCCAGCACGGAATTGATATTTACTTGAAACACCGCGAACTGTGAAAGCCACTCCAGCCGGCTGTCCAACGTCTTCAGGCTCTTCTTGGACACCTCGTCCGGCGTCACGTTGTCAATGCTGATCTGCAGATATTCCAACCCGGCATCGTTCAGCTTTTCGATGCGGTCTTTGCTCAGCAAAAATCCGTTGGTGATCATCCCGGTGTACATGCCGCGCTTGCGCATGTGCCGGATCACCTCTTCCAGTTCCGGATGCAGTAAAGGCTCGCCGCCGCTGATGGTGATCATGGACGTGCCCATGTCCGCCAGCAAGTCCAGCCGGCGCTTCATCTCCGCCAGCGGCACCGGCTTCGACACTTCGTCATACTCGTTGCAATAACCGCAATCCAGATTGCAACGCCGCATTGGGATGATGTGCACCAGAAAGGGATGCTTCGTGGAGACCAGGGCCTTGCCAATCTTCATCAACTCCCGCGCTCGCGACCTGACGAACCGCAGCTGACGCCGCATCCGTACTGAGGTCGATGCCGACACCTTCGCCTTGGACGTGCCGTTGGCCATGAAAGTCTGCAGATTCCCCTGCCCTAATTATACACGAGCGCCTATTCCGCCTGGATGTTAAGGGCTTGAATTCAGCCTGTTGTGCTCAGAAATCAATCAGTTGAACATTAGGAATCCCTGGAACGTACATTGTTTCGGGGGGTGGTCTCGCGGATAAGACCAATTGCAGATCGGCGGCGTCTACTAACCGTAGAGGTGTCCTGTCGTCCAATCGGACGAAGTGAGGTGCGCATGCAATCCCTGATCTCCGACCTCCAATATTCCGCCCGCGAACTTCGCAAGCGCCCCGGCTTCGTCTTGACCGCAGTCCTATCCCTCGCGCTCGGCATCGGCGCGACTAGCGCCGTCTTCAGCGTCATTTACGCGGTCCTGATCGACCCGTTCCCCTATCCCGGGGCCGATCGCATGATGGAAGTTCGCCTGAAAGACAAGTCCGGCAACGACCGGTATGTCGGCTTCAACGGGCTGCAACTAGAGCAGATGCGGCAGGCCAGATCGGTCGAGAGCGTCGTGGCGCTCGACGGCTGGAATCTCACCACAACCGACGGGGATTTGCCCGAGGACGTCAACGCCGGCTACATTTCCCCGAATGCTCCCAATCACTGGGGCGTGCCGGCATTCCTGGGACGGTGGCTTGTGCCCTCAGACGCGCCCTTCGGCCAAGAGGCGCAACCCGTGGTCGTGATCACCTATCAATTCTGGCAACGGTATTACCTGGGAGATCCCAATGTCATTGGCCGGAAGATTCAGCTGGTGCATAAGCCCTACGAAGTCGTTGGTGTCATGCCGCCGCGATACAAATGGGGCGAGGCGGACATCTACGTCCCGCTAAAAGTGACGCCGGATCCCAACATCCATTTCGGCGCTTCGATCAAACTGCGTCCAGGGGTCACCCTGGAGCAAGCGCAGGCCGAACTGCAGCCACTTGTCGAAGAATTCGCGAAGCAATCGCCCACGAACTTCCCGGAGAAGTTTCGCGTCAATCTTCACAGCATCGTCGAGCTCTACGCCAGACCTCTGGGTACCACGCTCTATCTGCTTCTTGGCGCCGTGGGGTCGCTCTTGCTTATTGGCTGCGCGAACGTATCCATTCTGCTGCTCGCCCGGGGCGCGGAACGCCAGCACGAACTGGCGGTGCGCGCCGCCATCGGCGCGAACCGCCTGCGCATGATTCGCCAGTTGCTGACCGAGTCGCTGGGGATTGCCGTCGCCGGAGCCGGGCTGGGTGTGCTCCTCGCGTGGAAGAGTCTGCCGCTCATCGTGGCGTGGATGCCTCATGCGTTTCCGGCCGAGTCCGTGATCAAGGTCAATGTGCCGGTTCTGTTGTTCTGCGTTGCCCTGGCCGTGGCCACCTCCATCATTTTTGGTTTGTCGCCTGCTCTCCAACTCTCGCGCCCGGACGTTGCCCGCTTGATGCAGGGCAGCGGACGCCGCGTTGCCGGCAGCGCGCACGCCAAACGCGCCCATAACGCCCTGGTGGCAGCCCAAGTGGCGCTCACCATTCTTCTGCTGACCACCGCCAGCGCCGCCGGCAAGGGCTTTCTTCATCTCGTCCGGGCAAACCTCGGCTACGAGCCGCACCATGCCATGTCCGTTCCCATTCCAGTGCATGAAAATACGCACGGCACATGGAAAGATCGCTCTGAATACTTCGATCAGCTCCGAGCCCGCCTCGGGGCCATGCCCGAAGTGATTTCCGCGGGCATCTCGACCAACGCCACTCCGCCGTCCAGCGGCCGAACTGAGCAATTTGAGATTTTCGGAAGCGCGGCTGGCGAGAAACCCGAAGCGCTCTTGCACTACGTCAGTCCCGAGTATTTTCCCATTCTCCGCATTCCGCTGGCTCAGGGCCGTATCTGGGATCACGCCGAGACCATGCGTGGCGCTCTGCTAGCCGTGATCAACCAAACCATGGCCCGCCAATTTTGGCCCAATAGTAATCCCGTCGGCCAGCAGATTAAGATTCCCGGTCTAAAGGAGGAACTGCCTTACTCTCCGGCTGTGGCCGGCATCGACGGATCCTGGCTGCAAATTGTCGGGGTCGTCGCAGATGTTCTCGACGACGGCCTACGCAAGCCGGTCAAGCCCGCCATCTACATTCCTTACACCTTGAAAATGTGGATGTTCACGCAGATCCTGATCCGCACACGCATCCCGCCGGCTTCCATGCTCCGCGACATCCGCGCGCAGGTAACTCAGGTAGACCCTGAACAGCAGGTCACGCACGCTCAGGATCTCGAAACGTGGATCGTCAACGAGCAGGATTACGGCCAGCAGCGTTTCGTCGCAACCCTATTCAGCGTGTTCGCCGTTCTCGCCCTCGTTCTCGCCGCCGTCGGCCTCTACAGCGTCGTCTCCTACGGCGTCGCCACCCGCACCAACGAATTCGGTATCCGCATGGCTCTCGGCGCGAAAGCCACCGACGTATTTCGGCTGGTGCTATCTTCAACAACGATGAGCGTAGGCGCAGGTCTCGCAACCGGTCTTCTGTTGTGCCTCGTCTTCAACAAACTAGCCACCAAGTGGGTCAACGAAAGCTCCCACGACCCACTCATTCTCGCCGGCGTAACCGTGTTGCTAGTCACCGCCGCGCTCTTGGCGTCGTTCGTCCCGGCCCGCCGCGCCGCTGCCGTCGACCCCATGGTCGCCCTGCGGTACGAATAATTTCGCGTACCCTAGTACTTCGCCTTCGTACGCCTCTGTAGCGGCCGCCTTCCGAGGCGGGCGCTTTTCAGCGCCCCCGGCAAATCAATACCCCTCGACACTCACCGCAATTGCCCCCAACGGGCAACCTCCACCTCGCACTCTGGTACTCGACTCTGGTTGTGATCCTAACCATGCCTCCTGAAACCTCGCGCTGGCGTGACCCTGCCCGGCACCCTACAATGCTCAGGCGCAAAAATACTCATGGGACCCCTAATCTCCGACCTCCGCTATGCGGCACGCGAATTCCGGCGGCGCCCTTACTTCACGCTCGCCGCGATTTTCTCCTTGGCGCTCGGCATTGGCGCAACCAGTGCCGTCTTCAGCGTCATTTACGCCGTCTTGATCAATCCATTTCCTTATCCCGGCGCCGATCGCATCGTCGAGCTTCGTTTAAAAGATAAAGCCGGCAGCGATCACTTCGTAGTCTTAAGCGCTCCACAGCTCGACCAACTTCGCCAGATGCACTCCATCGAAAGCGCTGTCGGCTTGAATTGGTGGAACCTGACCACCACCGACGGCGACCTCCCGGAAGACTTACAAGCCGTTGCCGTCACCACGAACTCCGCAAGTCACTTCGGTATCCCCGCTCTAAAAGGCCGCTGGTTCATCCCCTCCGACGCGCCCTCCGGCGAAGACCCGCAGCGCGTCGCGGTGCTTAGTTATCAATTTTGGCAAAGATATTTCGTCGGCGATCCCAACGTCGTTGGCCGCAAATTTCAGCTCGTTCGCGACACCTACGAAGTGATCGGAGTGATGCCCCCACGCTTCAAATGGGACGACGCGGAAGTCTACATACCTCAAAGGGTGACGCAGGATGCAGGTCTCAACCTCGGCGCGTCCCTTAAGCTCCGGCCCGGCGTGACCCCCGCTCAAGCCGATGCCGAACTCCAGCCGCTGGTAGAACAGTTCGCGAAACAATCGCCGTCGCACTATCCCGACAATTTTCGCGTAGATCTTCGCAGCATCGTCGAGCTGCGCGCCAGGCCGCTAGGCCCCACCCTCTACCTCCTGCTGGGCGCGGTCGCTTCCCTGCTGCTAATCGGCTGCGCCAATGTTTCGATCTTGCTTCTCGCCAGAGGAGCCGAGCGCAAACATGAGCTGGCCGTCCGCGCGGCGGTGGGAGCAGGCCGCCTTCGCATCGTCCGCCAACTGCTCACCGAGTCTCTCGCGATAGCCACCGCGGGAACGGCCATCGGCATACTCTTCGCATGGCGAGGCCTTTCGCTGATAACTGCCTTCCTCCCGCAAGGCTCCTTCCCGTCCGAATCGGTTATCCGCATGAACATTCCGGTACTGTTCTTTAGCATCGGCTTGGCGTTCATCACCACGATCGTATTCGGGATTTGGCCGGCACTGCAGCTTTCACGCCCCGAAATCGCGCGTCTCACGCAAACCAGCGCCCGCCGCGTCGCCGGCAGCACCCAGAGCCGCCGCACTCACTCCGTGATGATCGGCGCTCAGGTGGCCCTTACCGTCCTTCTGCTCACTGCGGCGAGCGCGGCGGCCAAAGGGTTCCTGCGCCTGGTGAACACCGATCTCGGCTACGATCCGCGCAACGCGATGTCCCTTCCCATCCCCGTTCATCGCAACGCGCACGTCTCCTGGCAGGATCGGTCCCAATATTTCGAACAGCTCCGCGCCAGCCTGGCCGCCATGCCTGAAATTGTCGTAGCAGGCATCTCCACCAACGCGACTCCTCCGATGGCTATCGGGAGTACGCGCATCGAAATCATGAGCCACGCCGAGGCGGAAGATCCGCAAGTTCGTGTGAACTTCATCAGCCCCGAATATTTTTCCGTGCTGAAAATTCCGCTGGCGCAGGGCCGCCTGTTCGATCACACCGAAACCATGCGCGCCGCGCATCTCGCCATCGTCAATCAAACAATGGCGCGCCAGTATTGGCCAAACGGCGACGCCATTGGCCGGCAAATCCGCATTCCCGATCTGCAGGACGAGCCACCCTATACGCCCGCAGCCCCCGGCAGCACCGAATGGCTGCAAATCGTCGGCATCGTCGCCGACGCCCGCAACAACGGCTTGCGAAATCCCATCAAGCCCGCCGTCTTCGTGCCTTACACACTGCGTATGCCCATGTACACACAGATCCTCGTCCGCACACGCGTGCCTCCTCTGTCGATCCTCCGCGACATCCGCGCGCAGCTCATTCAGGTCGACCGCGAACAACAAACCACGCACGTTCGCGATCTCCAAGGCTGGATCACCGGTCAGCAAGACTACGCACAACAGCGCCTGGTCGCGGCCCTGTTTGGCCTCTTCGCGATTCTCGCGCTGGCGTTGGCCGCCGTCGGCCTCTATAGCGTAGTCACCTACACGGTAGCCACGCGCACCAACGAGTTCGGCATCCGCATGGCCCTCGGCGCCAAAGCCGCCGACGTCTTCCGCATCGTGCTCACCTCGACGGCCACCAGCCTCGGCGTGGGCCTGGCCACAGGCCTGCTCCTAACCTTCGCCTTCGACAAACTAGCCACAAGATGGGTGAACGAAAGCTCCCGCGATCCCCTAATCCTCACAGGCGTAGCTCTGCTACTGATCGCCGCCGCGCTGCTAGCGTCCGTAGTCCCAGCCCGCCGCGCCTCCACCGTCGATCCCATGATCGCCCTCCGCTACGACTAGCCCAGTATTCTCCGCGCCCCGTAGCGCCGGTGGTCTCAATAGGTCGATGCAACACCAACTCGACGTCTTACTTGGCAGGAGTTTCAAAGGCGAAGTTCGTTCGTGAGCCTTGATTCAAAGGAAAGCCACGACCATGACGCAGATCGTCAAATGGGGCTAAGGAGTGACGGCGTAGCGGCCGACCATGCCGCCGGCGCTGTGGAAGGAAATGTGGCAGTGGAAGAGCCAGATGCCGACGTCGTCGGGCACCATGTCCGCCGTGACCATCTGCATGGGTGCCAGCGAGGTGACGTCGGTGCGCATCTGATTGATGACGACGGTATTGCCGTGCCAGTGCGGCGAGTGGGCGTCGAAGTCGTTGGTGCCGGCGAATACATACCAGCGGACGTGATCGCCTTTATGCATGGTGAGAGCGCGCAGAGGCATGGTGCCGTGCTCGTAGCCGTTTAGAGAAAACGTAACGAAATACGGGTACGTGCCGGTGGCGCTGAATGGCGTCATCAACACGAGCATGGCCGGTTCGGTCGCCATGTTTGCGGGGAGATTTTCTTCAGCGTGCCAGCTGTCTTCCTCGTGATCCTGGACGAACATTACGACGAATTCGCGATCCACGCCTTGCGGAGTGCCGTCGGGCTTGGCTTGGCCGCGCGCAGTGATGATCATCGGTCCGACCAAGCCTGTGTTGGGATCGCGGTGCTCGTCGAAATGGGAGTGATACATCCACAGCACGGAATTGACGTCGCCAGAGGCGGGGCCAGCGCGCTCCGGGACTTGCCACGTGTATTTGTGGGTGCCACCAGGAGGGACGCCGTCGTCGGCTTTGTCGGCGCCGGAGGTTCCGTCTTCGTAGGGTGCGCCTTCGGAGTCTTTGTTGTAGAAGACGCCGTGTGGATGCATGGAGTAGGGGCGCTTGGAGTTGTTGCGGAAGATGACCTGAATGGTGTCGCCGACTTCCGCGCGGATGAGCGGGCCGAGGAAGCCGAGATGTTCCCATTCGGGCGTGCGCGGCTTCAGAGTCTTGAACGTGCCGTCCGTGTATTCGCGGTAGAGAGTCTTTAGGTAGGTAGTGGGGACGGGCCGGTCGACGCGTTTTCCGGCAACCTGGAACGAGCCAATGGATTTAAACTTCTGACCGGTGATAACGTCGACGCCACCAGGAACATAGTCCCAGGTCAGATCGTCGGCGGCGATGTAGTAGGTGCGCGTGCGATCAGGCGAGGTTTGGGGCGAGGCGCCACCGGTCTTGGACGCCATGTTGGTCATCGTTTGCGTGGACGCGATAGCAGGACAGAGCAAGAGCGCGACGATACACAAAGAGAGTTTCACCGTGTGACCGGTCATGATGCCTCTGAAATTGTGGGCCCGAACGTCTCGACAGAAAAGGTGGGATCCTGCGGGGATTGTACATCGGGACCAGACGCGAGCGCCATTCAGTGCCGCTGATCGCAGCCTTCGCCGCCGACTCCGGAGGTCCAGAGCAGCGGATCATCCGGCCGCCTTCCTGATTCACCAAGGCTTGCCAAATCCAAGTTCCTAAATTCAAGTGACATTCGCGCGGGAATCTGGTGATGGAGGCCATTGTCGAAACGAAAGCGGAGACGATTCTCCAGTTTATTCGCGGCCTGCGCGGCAGTTTGTCGGTGACCTTTGAAGAAGGGACCTGGGCCGCCTGGTTGCACGATCTGCTCCAGCCTCACGTCACCCGAGTGGTGGTCTGCGATCCGCGCAAGAATGCCCTGTTGAAAGTCGGGAACAAGAACGACCGTATCGATGCTCGCAAGCTGTCCGAGTTGTTGTATCTGAACAAGCTCAGCTCGGTGTATCACGGCGAGCCGGGTATCCGAACTCTGAAGGAGCTGGCGCGCAGCTACATAGCGATGACACGCGATTTGACTCGGGTGATGAGTCGGAACAGTCCGAGGACTGACACCACCGGACTGGCCGTCGAACAGTTCCAGAACTGCCCTCGTCGGCCTAGCTAGCGAACAGTTCTAGGACAGTCTCCATCGAGACAAATAGTTTGAGAGCCAGACAGTTGAGCACCGTGACCTAAAATGTTCGGTAATCCGGGTGGATTCCATAGGTCGTATCTAGGTATGAGGCTTCTACCGAGCGGGCGCTCTTATCCTTCAAGCTTCGCAGCATATCGCGCCGGTCCTTGCTCCCCCGGACCATGACGATGAGGGTGATGAGGACAAAAGACGATCCAGCTACGATAAAATCTGCAGTCCAGAAGCTAGTATCAGAAACCCATTGGGAGCGACCACCTTGTCATTTCGCGACGGCAGCACGGAATCCGGTTTATTTGTGGGAGGACAAGCCAAATGAAATTTGGCAATCTAAGTGCCTTTCGCATGCCGAAATGAAAGGAACGGAGTAGCAGCCCATGAAAAAGCTCGGTGCGATTTCTTCGGAACGTTTCAAAGGCCAAGTCGCGATCGTTGTGGGTGGGGCGCAGGGCATCGGCCGGGCGATCGCCATCCGGTTGCGGCGGGAGGGCGCCCATGTTGTCATCGCGGACATCGACCGCGCCAAGATGGATATGTTGTCGCGCGAGATGGCGGGCGCAGGAACGACGGTACAGACCGCAATTTGCGATGTGCGCCGCAAGCGACAAATAGAACGAATGGTTGCAGAAATTGTACGACGCCACCGTCGAGTCGACATCCTGATGTACGTCGCGGGTGTCGCCAAGAGCGTGCCTTTTATACAAACCAGTGAAGATCTGTGGGACTGGACGATGGACATAAATTTGAAGGGCGCGTTTCTGGTGGCACGCGCGGTGGCTCCGCATATGATCAAGAAAAGGCGCGGCAAAATGATATTTATGGCATCGACCAACAGTTGGGATGCGGAAGCTGAACTCGCACCGTACAACGCTTCGAAAGCCGCACTATTCCTCTTGGCCAAAACCATGGCGCGGGAACTGGGTCACTACGGCATACAATCGAACGCCATAGGTCCAGGATTGATCCGGACACGTTTGACGGAGCCCTTCCTGAAAGACTCCAGATTTATGCGCAAGTATAGAAAACTGATTCCCGCTGGCAGGCTTGGATTGCCGGACGATATCGCTGGACCGGCTGCGTTCTTGGCATCGTCCGACGCGGATTACGTGAATGGCGTTTTGTTGTTTGTTGACGGCGGACAGTTGGCTTGAGAACCCCCACAGACACGTTAAATGAGTGCGATGTCTGATAGGATTTCTCATGGTCAAGTTTAGATACGAATGGTTTCTGTTCGACTACAAAGACGGCGTGCCTGATGTTATGTCGAAGCCATTCAAAACGAAAGCAGCAGCCGAAAAAGCGCGGGAGAAATACCCGCCAAAGGTGCGGGGCGGCATCGGTGTGGGCATCAGCCAGATTCCTGTCAACAGAGCCAAGCGGAAACCCAAACAGCGTAGCTCGTAATCTGCCCGGGGATCATGAGGCCGGATGGAGGTCTGCGACGATTCTCAACGCCTCGTCGAATCTCGGTTGGCACAGGTTGTGCCTGAGCTGTTCCCAATGAACCCTGCCGTACACGGCTTTCGAGTGGCCATCCGCCAAGCCGACCTCGTGCGCCCAAAAGCGCCGCTGAAAATCACTGTATGCGGGGACGGGCTCGCTCCAATCGATCGGCTTATCCGCTGAATCCCGACTGAGGAAAGCCATCGCGTAAAACATGTGCGCGAGCTGCTTCATCAGATAGAACCGGGCTGCCTGGTACGAAGCGGGTTGTGCTCCGAAATATTCCTGAAGATAGATCTGTTCCTCCGCTTCGTTGGCGACCAGCATGTTCGCCACCACCGCCAAGTCCGCATAGCGATCGTTTTGGAATGCAGCCTCCCAGTCCACAAGCCACAGACGTTTGCCATCGAAGAGCATATTGTCCGGCTTGAACAGGTCGTTATGACCCGGCGCCATATCCGAATCGAGGCGCGAGTAAACCGTGGTCACTTGCTCGTAACAAGCAAGAAGTTCCTCCGCCTCGTTTTCGGGCAGAACGTTCGACACCTGGAACTTCTGGGAAAAGCCGTCCAAGGCAGGTCCTTTGTTCAGCAGGAACGTGCATGTGGTATTGAAGGGGGCTATGGGAAACGGCGGCAGCGCGTGCAGCGTGCGCAGACAGGCGGGCACCCGACGCAGCGCGTCGGCTGCCGGAAAGGGTACCGCCTCGACAAAATCGGTGATGGAGATCCGATCTTCCGCGCTGGCGTACAGGACCCGAGGAGCGAGTCGTGCTTCGGCCGCCGCCCGCATGCAACTGAAGTGGCGCGTCATATCGCCCGCGCGTGTGTTGATCCGCAACAGGTATGCAGATCCTCGCAGAGCAATGCGAAAGGCCCGGTTCGAGCCGGGCCTTTCGGTCAGGTCTCGGATGTCTTCGAATTCGGTGACACCGAAAGCCTCCTTAAGGCCGCGAGCCACGGCCGCTCTTTTCTCTTGTGGAATCATGAAATTCTCCTGAGACTTCAGGAGCTCGGTAAATCCAGCATCGCCGATGCAGCCTTGCTCAATTTCGACCGCGCGACAATCGTCATTGGTTAGCCGCAGTGTTGCGGGAACGATCTCGAGCTCAGAAGTTGCTTTGGTGTCCCAACGCTACACAAGACAAATTATAAAAAACAGACTGTTTCTTAGTGGTCGCACTTGATATAGTTTAAGTAGTTTCCTTTTGGTTTCTCCCCGCTCTGTTTTTATCTACCGCCTAGGCTCCGACCAAGCAAATACTCCTTGACTTTTTTCCGTTCTCCGCTATACTAAATAGTGTAGTCTATAGAGTGCCAACAAAGGCGATTTTTCCATTTATGGCCTCTACTGTTAACCAGCAACATATTTAGAATCAACACTTGCAGAACGCTATCAAAACAAGCCACTTCAAGATCCTTTATAATCAACACTTACGAAAAACATAGGGGAGGGGTCAATTACGGGTTAACCAAGCCCTTTCAACTAGCACCTTCAACTGCTGTAAACTGCGTCTTTCTTTCTGACCAGGAGCCACCATGTCCCACGCCACCCAAACCCCCACCTCGGGTCCAACCCGCACCGAATCCGACAGTATGGGCAAGATCGATGTCCCCACCGACCGCTACTACGGCGCCCAAACCGCCCGCTCCCTGATCCACTTCGACATCGGCAAAGACACCATGCCTCCGGAACTGATCCGCGCCTTCGGCATCCTCAAAAAAGCCGCCGCCCTCGTAAATCAGGATTTAGGCAAGCTATCCCCCGAAAAAGCGCAGCTCATCACGCAAGCCGCCGACGAAGTCATCTCCGGCAAGCTCAACGATCATTTCCCCCTCCGCATCTGGCAGACCGGCAGCGGCACGCAGACCAACATGAACGTCAACGAGGTGATCTCGAATCGCGCCATAGAAATGGCCGGCGGCGAAATGGGCAGCAAGAAGCCTATCCATCCCAACGATGACGTAAATATGTCGCAGTCCTCGAACGACACCTTCCCGACCGCCATGCACATCGCCGCAGCCGCCGAAACCGCTCGCCGTTTGCTTCCCGCGGTAAAAAAACTTCGCGATGCCCTCGACGACAAAGCCAAAGAATTCGCCGACATCGTAAAAATCGGCCGCACCCATTTGCAGGACGCCACCCCGCTAACGCTAGGCCAGGAATTTTCCGGCTACGTCAATCTTCTCGACCGCGACGGCGCCCGCATCGCCATGGCCCTCGACGGCCTCTACGATCTAGCCATCGGCGGCACCGCCGTAGGCACCGGCCTCAACGCCCATCCCGAATTCGCCGAACGCGCCGCCCACAAGATTTCCGAGCTGACCGGCCTGCCGTTCCGCTCGCACCCCAACAAATTCGCCGCTCTCTCCGCCCACGACGAAATCGTCTTCGCCTCCGGAGCCCTGAAAACGCTGGCCGCCTCGCTCATGAAAATCGCCAACGACATCCGCTGGCTAGCCTCCGGCCCTCGCTGTGGCCTCGGCGAACTAAAACTCCCCGAAAACGAGCCCGGCTCGAGCATCATGCCCGGCAAAGTAAATCCCACGCAGTCCGAAGCCGTAACCATGGTCGCTATCCAGGTCATGGGCAACGACGCCGCCATAGGTTTCGCCGGCTCCCAAGGCAATTTCGAGCTCAACGTCTTCAAGCCCGTCATGATCTTCAACTATTTGCACTCGGTAGAACTTCTAGCCGACGCCAGCAACAGCTTCGTGGACCACTGCGTCACAGGCATCGAAGCCGATCGCGCACAAACCGACCACTACGTCCGCAACTCACTGATGCTGGTAACCGCCCTAGCCCCCAAAATCGGCTACGACAACGCCGCCATGGTCGCAAAAGCCGCCCACCACGCCCACATAACGCTACGCGAAGCCGCCCTAAACCTAGGCCTGATCAGCGCCGAAGACTTCGACGCCCTAGTCAAGCCCGAAGACATGACCCACCCATGACTACTCCACACCGTACTCCCAGAATCGCCCTTCTCGGGTGGTGCGAGAGAGCTTTCCAGGGACCGGGAGTCCACCCGGCGATGCCGCAGCTTAGTATTCAAGGCATTTCGCACGGTCGTTTTTCCAACTTCTTTCCTATCAGCGTTCGCGGGCTAACGATGGTAATGGGTGTGTACAGCCCGCGAAACGGGGAATCTTTCACGATCGAATTCCGACACTCAGATGGGACCAAGGCTTTTGATTTCGTAGTGAAAATAAATGACATTCAGACCTACGATCCAGCCGTGAATGAATTCCGAGAGGTGAATGAGGTTGAGGCCGCGGCAGTCGGCAAAATGCGGTTCAGCCTAGAGTATCGGCGCACTGGTCTTCACGGAGTACTGGGCAGGAATCTCACACCGGCTGATGAAACGACCACTACGTTCATAAAGCTTTACGAAACGACAAAGCTCGAAGCAGATTGTCGCGAGTTCAAGACTCTGTTAGAGGCTGATTCGCCTGAACAAAAGCTCCAAGATTTTCTTGAGAAGAACCTGATTTTCTTTAGCCGCTTTTCGGCACTTCGCTTGATCCCGAAGCCCCAAATTCAGGGGCAAATATGTCGCGGACTTCGCGATCCTCAACCATAGAAAGGAGCTCATCCTAATTGAAATCGAAAAACGAACATGAAACTCCTAACAAAGGAGCGACGAATCACCGGCGATCTTCAGCACGCAGTCACTCAAGTGACCGACTGGATTCAGGAAGTAAACGATCATCGTGCGGCAGTGCTAAGCACCTTACGCATGGAGCTAAAAGAGGTTGCGGTCGTTAGAGGCATCGCGATTGCCGGGAGAAGCCCGACAGACGATGAAGATGCCAGAGCGTTGAGGAGAGCGTTCTCAGGAAACGTAGAGATGTACACCTATGATGATCTATTGAGAGACATAACAGAAATAATTAGAAGGGTCGCGGCCGCATAGACTATGAGAATCCTGATACTCCTCTGCACGTTCTCTCTCGCCGCCGTTTTCAGCGAGCAAAAGGCAACGAGCTCGGCAACATACGTGCTGAAACCCACGCCGAAGACTGTGGCTTGGGGATATTACGATGCGAAGGCTGCGCCGGTGCTTCGCATCAAGTCGGGCGACACTGTTGAGATTCAGACGCTGATCACTTCTACACCGAAGCGGCTGGAGGATGCTGGCGTTGCGCCTGGTGACGTCGAGCAATCGTTGCGCGATATCACTACGCAGGTTACCGACAAGGGGCCTGGCGGGCACATTCTCACTGGGCCCATCTACATTGAAGACGCGCAGATTGGCGACGTGCTGGAAGTACGCATCCAGAAAATTCGGCTGGCGATTCCTTATGCTTACAATGCGTTCGGGCCTGGGCGTGGCTACCTTCCTGACGATTTTCCTTACTCGAAGATGAAAATCATTCCGCTGGATGAGCAGCGCATGGTCGCGCACTTCGCTCCCGGCATCGACATCCCCTTGCATCCGTTTTTCGGCAGCGTGGGCAACGCGCCGCCAGAAGCTGCGGGCCGCTTCAACAGCGCTCCGCCCTGGATCATGGGCGGTAACATGGACAACAAGGACCTCGTTGTTGGCACCACGCTCTATCTGCCGGTGCACGCGCCGGGTGCGATGTTTGAAGTCGGCGATGGACATGCCGGCCAGGGCGACGGCGAAGTGGACATCACCGCGCTCGAAACTTCGCTCGTCGGCACTTTCCAGTTCGTCGTGCGCAAAGACATGCACCTCAAGTGGCCCCGCGCCGAAACTCCCACGCACTACATCACCATGGGATTCAACGACGACTTGAACGCCTCCGCCACGCTGGCCGTCCGCGAAATGATCGACTTCCTGATGACCGAAAAGCACCTCTCCCGCGACGACGCCTACATGCTCTCCAGCGTAGCCGCCGACCTGCACATCACCGAACTCGTCGACGGCAACAAAGGCGTCCACATGATGATCCCAAAGAATATTTTCCTCTCAACACCCGCCAAATAAGTGGTGAGCCAACGAAAAAAGAAAGATTTTAACGCAGAGGTCGCGGAGGTGAGAGCACAGAGAACACGGAGACATCGAGCGAAGATGACCACCGTGGTCGTAAGCAAAAAAGTTAAGAGGTCGGCTTCATGCAGGATATCTCCGCGCCCTCTATGTCCGAACTCTGTGTTCTCTGCGCTAAATCTTTTTTCTCTCCGTCGCTGCTACAATAACTATGTCGACGATTCACATCAGACTCGCAAATCTCTCGGACCGGTCCACGTTGGCTGCGCTGTTTCACGCGCTCTGGCCCGAGGGTCTCGTAGAAGAACACTCCCGCGAACTCGAAGCGATTCTCTCGGGGAATCCGCCGGGCACTCTGCCGCTCGTCGTCTTCGTGGCGGAAGCAAACGTATCGAGCGCGGTGCAGGACAAATCGCTGCTCGGTTTTCTCGAAGTGGGTCTCCGCTCGCACGCCGACCACTGCGACCCCGCTCGTCCAGTCGGCTACATCGAAGGCTGGTACGTCACCGATGCTCACAGAAATCGTGGCGTCGGGAAGCAGCTCCTGGCGGCCGCCGAAGACTGGGCGCGAAACAATGGCTGCACAGAAATGGCTTCAGACACGCAACTCGGCAACGAACTATCGCAACGCGTCCATCAAAGCCTGGGATATGAAATCGTCGAGCGGGCTATTCTGTTTCGCAAGGCGTTGCGTTGATCCGACGCCCATTGTCCGGGTTGCGGTACTCATTTACCGTGGTCATCCGCGGTGAAAAGCGCCCGCCACCCTTCGTGGCTCAGGGTAAACGGTCGGCGGCCGCTACAACGGCAACCACAAGAGGGCGGAAGTGGGCTTCAATAGTCGTAGATGTGCTCGATGGTGCCGCGGCTCGCCAGATCGTTCAGCACTAGGTGCAAATCGCGCACGCGGCACTCCAGCACGACTCTCTTCATGTCGGGCTGCGTCAAGAACTTCTCAAAAAATAGCACGCGCTCTTCCGGCGTCTCATAGGTCCAGTTCCGCACCATCGCGCTGACCACGATCACGTTGTTTCCCGCGATCTGCGTAAAATGCACATCATCCTTCGCCATCCTGACGGCCACGTGAGTGAATTCCTGGTAGCGCGGGATGCTCACAAGGTACGAACGCCCGCCGCCGCTTTTCACCCTGCGCGCCTCGGAATACTTCGCGAACAGCGATTCCGGCATGTTATCAATCCACGTATAAGTCTCCGTCGGTTCCACACCGTAGGTCATATGGCTCAGCTTCTCCAGGATTCCCGCGTAGATCGATTCCAGGCCGTAGTCCACGGTGAGAATCCCCTTGCGCTCCAACTTTCGGAACTCATGCGGCCCCCAAAAGCTGGTCTCCTTCCACAATCCCGCAAGCGCATGCGCGAAGTGAAATTCGTAGAACGGCCGCATGTAAACGAAGTTCGCATACTCCCGCGCCACTCGCGCCGCATAGCGGTCTTCGTCGACAGCTTGATCGGAGCTTGTCCATTCGCTGAACGCTCCAAAAGTCTTCTCGTACAAACCGCGCACCGTATATTCCGCCGCGAAGCTCGCCCCCAGCACCACGTCCATCACATGACCGCCGAAACTCGACTGGTGGCGGCTATGAGTAATTCTGCAAATCTGGCAGTATCCGCGCCAGTACTGGTGGATCGAACCGAAGTATGGAAAATCGCTTGGCAGCGATCCCTTTTCCAGAAACGACGCGCGTTCCTCATAACTCCACACGATGTACCACTCGGGATAGCTGTAGTACGCATCCTGAAGGGGCCGGTTGCGGACGTTGGGCTCCGCGATCGGCCCATCGTCCGGCAACGATCCAACATCGGTTTTCGAAAACGTGCACCAGGATTCAAAAACCATCAGAAAAAGCGCGAACGCGCCAAGGGAAATAATCAGTGCAATCGCAACTTTCCGCAGGAACCACTTCAGGAAGGGGATCATTGGACGTGTCTAGGCCTCTTTGTTTGACGAAGTCTCTGAACCGGGCAGGCTCACGGTCGAAGCAATCCAAAATGCCGCAATAAAAATCAAGATATGCGGCATATTCACCAGAATGTTTTTCGTCAGCGGTATCTTGTGCAGGTGCCCCGCAAAATAGGTGACCACGTCGATCAAATACCAGACGCCCAGCACCCAGAAATAAACCCGCGCCGCTCGTGCTGAAATCAACGCCCCGATCACCGCCAGCGTGCCCGCCCCCAGATGCCCGAGGTCCACGATGCTGGTCATCTGAAAGAGTCCGAACATCAACCCGTTCGCGTTCATGATCCCGGGCACGTAGTCCAGCAGGTACACGCCGAGAAACAACGCCGCGAAGCCCCACGCACACTTCTGGATCGTCGTTATTTTTTTGGACATGCGCAGCTCTTGGAAGACCTCTTCCCAAGGATAGTTGCTCGTATACTTTGCGGGTACCTACTTCTTGCCTTACTTATGCAAAACACTAACTCCCCGGCTCGCAAGAAGTCCCGGTTCGTCGCGCTCTTTCTCGCCATCGCGATCGTAGTGATTGCCACCAAAGAGTTTTTCGAGTACTCCGCCGCGCCCGCAAGCGAAAAAACCTCCGACTTCGTCTACCCGCCGAACGCGGATCAAACCAAGCCAACTACGCTTGTGCTACAGGTCGCGCCGTCTCCGCAAGTGCCCTTTGAGCAAGTCGGCGGCTTCATCAACGACGCCAGCCATCTCAACAAGACTTCCGTCTACGGCATCGTCAAGGTCACGTCGGTTGACGACATCGCGCATGCGCTACAGTTCGCCCGCGATCACAACCTGAAAGTGACCGCCGCCGGCCAGCGCCACAGCATGGGCGGCCAGAGTTTCGTCCAGGACGGCATGGTCCTCGACATGCGCGGCTTCAATCAACTCCGCCTGGACAAAGAGCACAAGATCCTCAACGTCCAAACCGGCGCCACCTGGAAGCAAGTACAACTCTTCCTCGACACCCAAGGCCTCTCGGTCAAAGCCATGCAGTCCATCAATATCTTCACAGTCGGCGGCACACTCAGCGTCAACGCCCACGGCATCGCCCACAATCCCGGCCCGATCGCCTCCACCGTCCGCTCGATGCGCATCATGCTGGCCAGCGGCGAGATCAAGACCGCGAATCCAACGGAAAACCCGGAGTTGTTCCGCAACGCGCTGGGCGGCTACGGCTTGATGGGCGTGATCCTCGACGTCGATCTCGACGTCGTAGACAACGAAATGTACGTCTGGAAAACGCATTACCTGGACTACAAGGAGTTCGCGGACTACTACCAGAAAAACGTCGAAGGCAATCCCAAGATGGGTCTCGCGTACGGCCGCCTCTCGATGTCCCCCTCCACCTATCTCACCGAAGCCGCGATCCACACCTACGAGCGAATTCCCGAACCCGTGCCCGTTCAACAACTAAAACCCGCCCGCTTCGTCTGGCTCGATCGCTTCGTGATCAATTTCTCAAAAACCGGAGGCCCGGGCCGCCGCCTGCGCTGGGCGCTCGAAAAATACGGCGAGCCCCGCCTGCATACTTGCATGACGCGCAACCAGGCCATGAGCCGCGAAGAAGGCTGCCTGGTCGCCCGCAATCAGGAAATGTACGACTCCATGGACTACCTGGAGAACCGCCTGCGCGACACCGACATCCTCCAGGAATATTTCATCCCGCAGAAGCATCTGCCCGAATTCGTCGACGGCCTCCACAAGATCGTGGACGCGAACGGCGCGAATCTCATCAACGTCACGATCCGCATCGTGCACAAAGACACCGTCACCGCGTTGCCGTACGCGCGCGAAGACATGTTCGCGTACGTCCTCTATTTCAATCAGAAATTCAACGACCGCGAAAGCCAGATCCTCCTGAAAACCACCACGGACCTGATCGATCTCGCGCTGGGCCTGAACGGTACCTACTATCTCCCGTACCAACTCTTCTACTCCCCAGTGCAATTACGGAAAGCCTATCCAGACTTCGACCGCTTCCTGGCCGCAAAGAAGTTGTATGATCCTTCCAGCATCTTCACCAACAAATTCTACGAAAAGTACGGAAAAAGTTGATCCACACGAAGCGCCGAACGAAGATGCCGCGCCCAAGAAAATCCAAAGTATTCACCGTAATCTCGGTATCCGTAGCACTGTGTACAGCGGTGATCGGGCCAGTCCGATCGGCAGCAAAAAATCTCCGTAGTCTCCGCGCTCCGGTCTCCGCGCACGCTGTGTTGAATCCTTCTTTTCCCGATTCACCGCAACCTGAAACCCCCGAATGGTGCCTCAGCCTTCCTCGCCCGGGATACAAATCGCTAGAGCGCATCCTCCCCAACGAGCCATGGTTCGAAATCTACAAAGTCGCCCCCAACACGATCGCCATCTACGAACCTCACCAATTCGAAGAAACCATCTCCTATCTCATCATGGGCACCAAGCAAGCGGTCCTGTTCGACACCGGCATGGGTATCGGCAACATTCACGCGTTGGTCACTCGCCTCACCTCCCGCCCCATAGTCGTCCTCAATTCCCACACCCACAACGATCACATCGGCGGCAACTGGCAATTCCCCTACGTCTTCGGCATGGACACGGCGTTCACACGCGCCAATACCAAGGGCGGCCGCGAGGACGCTCAAGCCGAACTCGCCCCTGGCCAAATCTGTGGCGATCTTCCGAAAGGCTTCGATCCCAAAACCTACGTCACCAAACCCTGGCACGTCTCGATCCCCGTGCACGACGGCTTCAAAGTGAACCTCGGGGGTCGCACGGTAGAAGTCATCGCCACGCCGGGCCACACGCCCGACTCCATCTGCCTGCTGGACCGCGACAACGGCCTGCTCTTCACCGGCGACACCTACTATCCTGCCCCCATTTGGCTCTATCGCCCGGAAACCGACCTCGACGCGTACATCGGCTCGGTCAAGAAAATCGCCGAACTCGCGCCGCAGCTCAAACTCGTTTTAGGCGCTCACAACGTTCCAGTCGCGCAGCCTTCCGTTCTCGCTGGACTCGTCAACGCCATCCAAGCCGTCCGCGCGGGCCAAGGCGAAGTAAAACCCGCGGGCGACGGGAAAGCCATTCACACCGTCGACGGCTTCTCGTTCCTGATGCGCGCCACACCCTAGACAGGCTCCACCCGTCTGGCGGCGCGCTATAATGCGCCGGTGCTGCAGCACCAGCATCCCGAGCTAAGCGGCGCCGAATACGTGGTCTTCGTGGATTCGTCTCGCCGATATCTGGACTGCACGGAAGCGGTCTGCGCACTCCTTGGCTACACCCGCGAAGAAATCCTGCGCATGACGGTGGAGGATATCAGCTACAACGTGAATGAAGTCCCGCAATTGTTCGCGCAATACCTGAAAGCCGGCGCGATGGAGGGCGAATACGTCCTGCGGCACAAGGATGGAACGCCCATTCCAATTCATTACCGCGCTTTTGTTTTCAGGGATGGCTGCAACGCGGCGATCTGGAAGCCCGCTAAGGACTGGAGGGAAACTTATCTCGCCGCCTTGCTGGAAGTCGATCCCACGAAGCTGAAGAGCAAACTCGACGCAGCCTTGGCCGCAATTGACCGCGCACGTGAGTATCAGGACCCGGCGACGCAAACAGCTTCCGAGCGGCAGGCCATGGCCGACGCCGCCTCAGCCTTAAATGCGCTGCTGCGAAGCGTGAAGCGCAGTCGCTGAAATAATCAAAACCTCCAACCGCGACCCAAGCCAGCGGCGTCGAATGGACTCCGCTGATCCCTGAGCCGCAAGTGCACATCGTCCTCCTGGGTGCCCCCTACGCCGGTTTTGCGTGTGGGTCTTGGTCCCCTACGTTTCCAACCGAGCATCGTGGTTGGTAGCCGACCGCTGACAAGAGCAACCCGCCGCCACCCGTCGCCCCCATTTTTTCCACCCCCGTTCAGGGGTAAACTCTCACTGACGGGGTATTCCAATTTGCGCTTTCGCCCTCGAGTGCCGGCGTGCCTAGGCGTAGCTCTCTTGCTCGCCGCCCTGCGCGTCACCCCCGCGCCCCAACCATCGCGCGAGAAAACGGTCTGGAATTACGAAGGCGGCCTGTTCCTGCAAACCAACGGCTCCATCCCCAACGGCCCCTGCTTCCGCATCTCCGGGCACGTCGCCGCGCCCGGCTTTTTCGACAATCTCAAACGCATCGACACCGATTCCGGCGCCGTATTCCGCCGCGGCAACGAAACGGTCACGCAGTTTCCCGACCAATTGTCGCTGCAATTCGTCGTCTTCGATCACTACGATCAGACCTGCCCGCCTCAAGTGGAAAACACCCACTCCTCGACCTTGCTCACCCGCGCGATGATGAGCACCATGCATCTCTATCTGTACTGGAAGCACGGCGTCGAGTTGCGGCCCATCACCAACGTTGAAGCCAAATATTTCTCCGTCGATCCGGTGCTACCCACGGCCACAGCGCGCGCCGCCGCGCACGGTAATCCGGTCCCCGAAAAACTCGCCTGGTCCTATGAGTTCTCGGTCCCGAGCGCCGGCGTTCCGCTCAGCGACAGCCTCGTCCTGATCATGCGCACTCCCGACAATCACATCGCTGCGCGCGTAGCGGCTCGCATGTAATTCGCTATTGCGGCTTGCGAATTTTGAGTGGGCGCACTACCGCGCGTCCCGGCCGCCGTCGCGCCATTCTTTCTCCATTCACTTTGCCGTCACAGCTTTTACCTGTTCTCGGTCTAAGAAGTCCTATCCCTCATGCTGTCCCAAATACGGCCCACCGGACAGTTGCCCGAGGAGTATCCAGAACCTATTGTCACCCGTGAAGTCGCAAGCGGTGCCCCCTCAGGCCCTCCCTACGCTTGCCGTTAGAGTCTTTTAATTTAATAAGTAAATCGCGTCGAGGAGGATTAGTGAGCAAGGCCCTAGCTCTCATTTCGTTTGTTTTCCTGTTGTGCGTGCCGGCAAAAGCGCAAACCCCGCAGCAGCCCATCCGCGTGAAGTGCGGAGGTTCCGCGTATACCGACTCGAAAGGCCAAGCCTGGGCCACCGACTATGACTTCAGCGGTGGAATGGTGAGCCAAATGAAAGGTCCAGTTTCAGGCACCTCGGACCCGGCGCTGTTTCAAGGTGGCCGTATGCCCGACGACACCAAACCACTGGTATACACGTTTGCCGTCCCGAACGGCGCATACCACGTGAATTTTTACTTCACGGAACTGAATACCGCAGACGATTTCGTTGGCGGCCGGGTGTTCAACGTCAAGACGCAAGGCAGTGTCGTATTCCAGAATCTTGACATTTTCAAGACCGTCGGCGCGGGCGCGGCCCTCATCAAGGGAGCGGACATCGCGGTAACCAATGGTCAAATCTCCATTGAACTGGACAACGTTCCGGGTCACGATCGCGGCAAAGTCACCGCTCTCGAAATCACATCGAACGGCGTCTCTCCGCAATTGACGCTGAACTTCGTTCGTCCCGACGGAACCCCAGTCGTGGGCACACTGAACTACACCATGGCCACGTCGCAAGTGAAGCTCGGCGGCAATACGCCGTTGACCAACGGCCAGGCCACCTGCGTGCTCTTCGCCGCTCCACAAATCATGGGCCTGGTTGGCCAGATTCAACTCACCCTGAGCTTGACCGACAACACTGGCAATACGCTATGGCAGATCGGCATGACCATGGACCCGACCAGCGTCAATTTCGGCAGCGTCCAGAGTTCGTCCCTAAACGTAGTCGTCCAAAAAATGTAGCTTCCCTTCTTCTCCTGGCAGGGGTGCAGCACTGCTGCGCCCCGACTTGCCCGGACGTCCACTCGGACGGAATCTCGTTTCTTTTCTCTTCCGATCACTCCAGCGACCCGCCGACAGAAGACCGCGTCTTCCCTGGATTTTCTAACTCTGTGCCTCTGTGGCAGATCCCTCCTCAATCCGACGCCCTGCGGAAAAAGTACCGCCAGCACGACCGCAATCATCCAATAATCCGTAAACAGCCATGATCCCTTTTTCCGTTCTCGACCTCTCCCCCATTCCGCAAGGCGCAACGGCTTCCGACGCCTTCCACAACTCTCTCGACCTCGCGCGACACGCCGAGCAATGGGGCTACCACCGTTACTGGCTCGCCGAGCACCACAATATGCCTGGCATCGCCAGTGCCGCCACCTCCATCGTCATCGCCCACATCGCCGGCGGCACCAAAACCATTCGCGTCGGCTCCGGCGGCATCATGCTGCCAAACCACTCTCCGCTCGTCATTGCGGAACAGTTCGGCACGCTAGCCTCGCTCTTTCCCGGACGCATCGACCTGGGTCTGGGCCGCGCTCCCGGCACGGACACACTAACCGCGCGCGCCCTCCGCCGCGATCTCGCCACCAGCTCCGACCGCTTTCCCGAAGACGTGCTGGAGCTGCAACACTATTTCGAACAAGTCCAGCCTGGACAAAAAATCCGCGCCGTCCCCGGCGCCGGCCTCCAAGTCCCCATCTGGCTCCTGGGCTCAAGCCTGTTCAGCGCACAACTCGCCGCGCACCTCGGCCTCCCATTCGCGTTCGCCTCACATTTCGCGCCCGCCGACATGCTGGACGCGCTGCGCCTCTACCGGCACCTCTTCAAGCCCTCGAAGCAACTCGACCACCCGTACGCCATGCTGGGAATCAATGTCATCGCCGCGAAAACCGATGGCGAAGCCCGTCATCACTTCACCTCACTCCAGCAATCGTTCACCAATCTTCGCCGGGGCATGCCCGGCCAAATCCCTCCGCCGATCGACGACATCGACACGTTCTGGTCTCCCGCGGAAAAAGCCCTGGCCAGCCAAACTCTAACCGTCTCCGCCGTAGGCTCACCCGAAACCGTCACGCGCGGCCTGCAACCCTTTCTCGACGTCACCCATCCAGACGAACTGATCATCACCGCTCACATCTACGACCACAAAGCCCGTCTCCGCTCCTTCGAACTGGTAGCCGACCTGCGCGCCAACCTCACATCATCCCCAACAAACGCCGAAGCCAAAGTCACCGCCTAGTCCACGACCGCTACTCCCCACAAGCAAGAAGCCCGCAGACTTCCTTTGACTGGATCCGCCCCGCAACATACAATCCCGCCGTTTCATCGGGCTCTTGCCCTGCGCTGTGTTCGAGGGAGCATTCGGATGACAAAGCGTCTGATTCTGCTGGCTGCTGCCGCATTCTTCTTGTTCGCTTCATCACATCGACTCGCGGCCCAAGCGCCAGACAAAGAGAAGGACGCCAAAGCCTCCGACACCAAAGACAAATGCGACGCCGCCGCAACCAAGGAAGAATCCTCAGTCACCGACCACACCCTCCGCATCGGCGCGCAGACGATCCCCTACAAAGCCACGGCTAGCACCACGCTGCTCAAGAACGACAAAGGCGACCCGACGGGACTTCTGTATTCCGTGGCGTACACGCGCAGCGACGTGAAAGATCTGAGCCTTCGCCCAATCTCCTTTCTCTACAACGGTGGCCCCGGTTCCGCCACCATGTGGCTGCACATGGGCGCCTTCGGGCCGCGCCGCGCACACACCGTGGACGGCGTATTCACCCCTCCCGCTCCGTACAAGTTAGTGGACAACACCGAAAGCCTTCTGGATAAAACTGATCTCGTCTTCATCGACGCCATGGGCACGGGCTACAGCCACGCCGTCTGCAAAGCTCAGGAAAAAGATTTTTACGGGATCGATGAGGATGTAGAAGCTTTCGCGCAATTCATCGTCACCTACCTGAGCCGCAACGATCGCTGGAATTCGCCGAAGTTTCTGATCGGAGAAAGCTACGGCACCTTCCGCTCGGCAGCCCTGGGGAATTATTTGCAGAATCACGACACCGTGCACTTGAACGGCATCGTCCTGATCTCTTCGGTCCTCGATCTCGCGACGCTCACGTTCGCTCCGGGCGACGACCGGCCCTACATCTTCTATCTCCCGAGCTACGCCGCGGTCGCCTGGTATCACAAAGTTTTGAAGGATCGTCCCGCCGATCTGCCGGGGTTCATCGAGGAAGCCCGCAAGTACGCGCAAGGCGAGTACGCTGCCGCCCTTTATAAAGGCGCCGATCTCTCCGCCGGTGAAAAGGCCGCGGTAGCGAAAAAACTCTCCTACTTCACGGGTCTGAGCGAAGACTACTTGATCAAAGCCGATCTGCGCGTAACGCTAAGCCAGTTTCGCGTCGAGCTGCAACGCAGCGCCGGCCTGACCACCGGCCGCATCGACGCGCGTTTCACCGGCTATACCTACGATCTATTGGAAGAGAATGCCCAGGGCGATCCGGAAGGTCCCGCAGTCGGAGGCGCGTTCACCGCGCTAATCAACGCCTACAACCACAACGAGCTGAAATTCGGCGGCGACAAGGTCTACCACAACACCAACGGCGCCGGCGGAGCCTGGAACTGGACGCGCCAGCAAACCGGCCCGCGCCGATTCTTTCCCGGCGCTCCCAACGTCGAAGGCGACCTGGCCCAAGCCATGATCACCAACCCTCGCCTGCTGGTCCAGGTCGAAAACGGCTACTTCGATTTCGCCACACCGTTCTTCGCCACCGAATTCACCATGACGCACCTGGGCCTGCCGGAAGCCCTCAAGAAAAACATCAAAGAGGACTACTACTCCGCAGGCCACATGATGTACCTACACGACGACGACCGCGTCAACCTCCACAACCACATCGCCACGTTCATCGACCACGCCACCCAACAGTAATCAAACTTCGATAGTGCTTTAGGTGTGTTTATTGGATTTGCATGATTCGCGGTGTGGGCCGCTGAGACACAGACGCTTCGATGCTCAGCGTAAACAGGAGTGTCTGTGCTACTTAGCCCATCGTGCTGAATCGATCGGGCTCGATCTTATACAGTACACGCACTTCGCCGGGCTGCCGGTACGGATACACCGGATTGCCCAAATATTTTTGCGACAGGGAATTGATGTGGTCGTCCGCGCCGTTTTGCGTGATCTCCACTACCTTGCCGCGGACCTCCAAGTACCGGTAAGGGTTTTCCGGATCGACAATCGACAGCGCGACGCGCGGGTCGCGGCGAATGTTCTTGTCCTTCACCCTGCCCAGGGCCGAATTAACACGCAGGTGCTGCCCGTCGTAGTCGAACCACACGGGGGTGACCTGCGGGCTGCCGTCCTTCATCAGCGTGCCAAGATTGGCGAACGCCTTCTTCTTGAATAGGTCGGAGTATTTCTCGGGTACTTGCTCTGCCATGGGGACCTCCAGAAGTTGAAAAACAAAACTGAGAGCCTTCCCCAAGACTGTACCACTCCCGGCAAATCAGTGCACCGCCGGCGGTGTCACCTGCGGTGGTGCAAATTGCGGTGGCTGTAACGGCGCTCGCATCCATTGTTGCAAGATGCTGGCAGTATCCACGCCGGTGGCCTCGCCGAAAATGACGGGAAGCTCCTCGGTACGAAACGCGCGCTGGTTTTGCTCGCTCCAGTCGATCAGATGGCGCAGCGCGTCGCGCAATGACTTCTTTCCGTCCGTTTGCGCGCGAATGCGATCATCCATTTCCCCAGCCATCAAAGCGCCGCGAGCGAACAAATTCATGCCGACACGAAAATCATCGGCATACAGAAATGATCCCTCGCGGGATAACACGTCCAGCGGCATGCGCTCCAGGAACGCCGGTGCCGCTGCAACGATGCCGCGCAAACGATCCAGTTTTTCCTTACGGTAGCGTGCAGCGTCGTCCGTCGGCAGCGCGTCGGCCAGCGCCGCAATCGCCGCGTAGCGCCCAAATCCTTCGTTGAACCAGATCGTATCGATGACCGGCGCCATTTCCCACGTGAACGGCAAGTAGCCAGCTCCGTAGGCGCGCTTGGGAATCCACGAGTGCGCGATGTGGTGCGCGTAGTTGAATCGATGCGCCTCCTTCTCGGCATCGGTGCTCTTGGCGGTGAGCGCATTCCCCAGCTCCATATAGAACGTGCCGCTGTTCAGGTGCTCCATGCTGAAGCCGTATTCGTGCCGCGGGGAAACTGGCTTGAGATACTCCAGCGCCACGGAGTAGTTGGGAAAAGGCGCCTTGCCGAAATAGGTGATGACTTTGTCCAGTGCGTCGCGCGCAAGAACTGCTTCGCGCGCCAGGTCCGCATCGCCCTCTGCGTAGGCCGCCACAAACAGCGGTACACCGCCATCAACTCTTCGCAACTGGAGCTTCGGTCCCATCATGATCTGCGAATCCGCCAGCGCATAGTAATTCGGCGCGTGGGCCGTCAACGTGGTGGTCGCCGCTGGGCTGGCTGGAGCAAGCGTTGCAAAGACCGGCCATCCCTCCGGGGCGGCAATTTCCAGAGCGATCGTGCGACTCTCCCATCCATCGAGAAATGCGAAAATGGAGTAGCCCAACAGACCGACGTACCCATCGCGAATCCTGGAACTGTCAGACGCCGCGAAAATCTCGCGTTCCATCTGGGCCACATCCACGTCGTACTCAATTCGCGTCACACGAGCGCAGCACTGACCGATCGACCAGCGCGGGCCGAGCTCTTCGCGCCGCACGCCGATCACGTCATCATTCGCACCAAAAGCTTTCACGTTCGAGAGATAAGGATCGTAAGGCCGCTGGACATATCCCCCTGGAAATGATCGCGGCATGATCAGCGTAAGTGGTGCCGTGCCGAAAACAGTGAGACCAAGCGAGACGTGGACAACCCCAGGAGTAGCTCGATCGTAGCGGACGCGATAGACCATATCGTCTTGCGCGAGCACCGGGGAACACAAACACAGCGTAGCGAGCGCGAGGAGCGCCGCACTCCGAAATATCAGGGCCGTGTAGTTTTTCAACTGGGTCACTCTCAAGCTGCGACCCGGCGGTCGAGATGTGCGAGGACGATGGGCCACGCTTCTTCGTGCCGCTTTCTCAATTCCTCGTTGGGGAAACCGGCGTGGGTCAGTTGAAGTAGCGTACCGCCCGGCTGCAACAAGAATTCCACTGTGACCACGGTCTCAAACCCCTTGGTCGCCGACGTGAGCCAAGTGAGTTCCACGAGCAAGTTCCGCTCAAGTCGCAGGAATCGGCCGTAGTGTGGATGACGCGTTTGCTCGAACTCCGTCTCGAAAAAGAAAACCGCATTGACCTCGCCCTTCATCAATACCGTGCCCGGAACGGCAAACCAGCGATCGAACTGCTCGGTCCACGCCAGGAACAGAGCCTCCGGCGTTGCCATCATCAGCCGCGCAACGTTCACGTTGAAGGGTCTCGATACAAGATTGGGAGGAGAAAACACGGTCGTCACAAAGACCCCCATTTCTCGACCTGGGATTGTACAGCTAGGAGAGACGTATTCCCGGGACGTTCTCGGGCACAGTCAGCTTTGCGCCGGTCAGCGCCTGCACCTCGGCCGCGCTCCATCCCGGCGCAACTTCGCGCAGCAGCAGTCCATCCGCGCTGACGTCGATCACCGCAAGATCGGTAATGACGGTTGTGACGCACGCCAATCCGGTCAGGGGATAAGTACACTCTCGCACGATCTTCGGCGCGCCTTCTTTGGTGGTGTGCTCCATGCAAACGATGAGCGTCTTCGTTCCAGCCGCGATGTCCATAGCGCCCCCGATCGCGCCCGAACCTTTCGATCCCGGAATCTTCCAGTTCGCCAGATCGCCCTTTTCGGAGACTTGAAATCCGCCGAGCACCGCCACATCCAGGTGCCCACCACGCGTCATCAGATGCGCATCGGCCTGGTGAAAAAAAGACGCGCCCGGAACCAGCGTCACCGGTACCTTCATCGCGTCTACCAAGTCGTAATCTTCTTCTCCGGGTTTCGCTCGCCGGCCCATGCCCAGAATTCCATTCTCGCTGTGAAAATAGACCGTGATTCCAGGCGGCAAATAATCGGCGATCAGGTTCGGGATGCCCCATCCAAGATTCACGTAACCGCCGTCGGGCAATTCCCGCGCCGCGCGCTGCGCGATCTGTTCTCGTGTCAGACGCGGCTTATCCGGCAAAGCGAATCCCTTTCGCTTGTACGATGCGGTGCACGAAAATCGCGGGCGTCATGACACTCTCGGGATCGATTGCGCCGATGGGAACAATCTCCTCAACCTCTACGATGGTGATTCTCGCGGCCATAGCCATGATTGGATTGAAATTCTGCGCCGCCAGCCGGTAGGTCAGGTTGCCAAGTTCGTCGGCCTTCTGCGCCTTGATGAAAGCAAAATCGGCGTGAATGGGCATTTCCAGAATGCAGCGCTTACCGTCAATCGTGCGCTCTTCCTTCCCGGAGGCAACCTCCGCGCCGACGCCAACGGTGGTGTAAAACCCGAGAAGACCGGCGGCGGCCGCGCGCATTCGTTCGCACAGAATGCCCTGCGGGACAAGCTCCAGCGTCACTTCTTTAGCCGCGAGGCGTTCCTGGAAGTAATTGGAGTGTGGGCCAGGAAACGATGCCGTCACGTGGCGAATGCGATCGAGCTTGAACAAGAGCCCGAGCTCGCCGTCACGCGTCCCGCAGTTATTACTGATGGCCACGATGTCCTTCGTGCCCTTGCGCGCCAGCGCTGCGATCAAATTGTTCGGAAAGCCCGCGCCGCCGAATCCCCCAAACATGATTCGCGCGCCATCCGGCACGTCCGCGACTACCGCGTCGAGATCGGAATAGACTTTTTGTCTCATCCAGCGCTCGGGACCAAGGGCGTGGTGATCGTGTCCTCGCCCGGGCAAGCTGAGGCATAGCACTGCAGTGCCCCTACAACTGCGCGGAAGTTTGTCTGGATCATTGTTAAGGAACACCGCCTAGGTGCTTGCCGCAATACTTGCCCCTGTGATGGACTCCGGGCGCAACCTTTTAGAGAGGCCGCTGTCTTGCAACCACGCGCCCGTTTGTGTGCCGCTCAAATCGTGCTGCAGCAGCGCGCGCAAATCCGCTTCGTCATCCACGTCCATTTCCAGGCGCACGTTCCGCCTTTTGAGAATCCGGGCCCCCCGGCGTTCGGCTTCGCCGCAATGCTTCGCAAAACTGTCGCTGCCGAAATGTGAGGGGAATAGCGTTGGCGGCGTGCGAAGAATCGCGTTGGTCCCGGTTCCATCGCGCGACGGCACGATCACCAGCGCCGGCGCGGCACATACCGTTAGGAGCAGCTCATCGATGTCGCGTGATTGCACCAGCGGCAAATCCAGTGGCAACCGCAACACCGCGGTGATGCCGCGATCCTCGCAATGCCGCGATGCGGCATCCACAGACACGCTCTCCGAGATCTGACGCTCCTCGCGGAGAATTTCCCAGCCATTTTCGCGCGCGGCTTCCATCGCAGGCGCGTAGTTCGTCACCACAAGAATCTTGTCGGCGTGCTGTACGCCCTTTACCGCGCGAATCGTGTCGGCCAACATCGCGTGCGCTAAAGCAAAGCGCTCCTCCGGCGTCAACACACCAGCAAGCCGCTGCTTAGCATTTCGGAGGTCTTTGATTGGGAGCAAGAGAGCGCGCATCGAATTTCAATACGAGCCTTCCGCGTACGGTTGACGGTTTCTCTCTTGCACCAATGTCAGCGGCGTCGACGCTCTCGTTTCCAACGAATCGGGTGCTTCCGGCGAATCGAAGAAGCGGCGAATTTTGTAGGTGGTGCTGCGCTCGGCCGGGACGCGCCCGATCGAATGAATCATTCGCTGGAATTCCTCGGGCGAAACAAACTCGCCAAACGTGGCGCCCGCAGCTTTCGAAATACTCTCTTCCATCAACGTGCCGCTGAAATCGTTAGCGCCCGCCTTCAGGCACTCGAGCGAAACCCCGAATCCCAGTTTTACCCAGGACACTTGCAGGTTTTTGATCGCGCCGTGCAGCAGCACGCGCGACAACGCGTGGACGCGCAGGTGATCGTCGTGTCGCGCGCCGGCCCGCGCACCGCCATGCTTATACAACCTGGTATTTTCGTGAATGAATCCCAACGGGACAAATTCCGTGAAGCCGCTGGTGCGCTTCTGGATCGAACGGAGCAGTAGTATGTGTCGCACCCAATCCGCAGGTTCTTCCACGTGGCCGTACATCATCGTGGAAGTAGTGGGAATTCCCAGTTCGTGCGCGGTGGTGATGATTTCGACCCAGCGCGCGACCGGAAGCTTGTTTGGGCTTAGCCGTTGGCGCACTCGATCGTCCAGGATTTCCGCGGCGGTCCCTGGAATGCTGCCAAGGCCTTCGTCTTTCATCATGTGCAGGTAATCGCGCAGCGGCATTCCGGTCTTGTCCACACCATAAGAAATCTCCATCGGTGAAAATGCGTGGACGTGCATAGCGGGAATGGCGCGCTTAATGGCACGCAAAAGTTCGCGGTAGAAAAATCCGTCGAGGTCGCGGGGCAAACCGCCTTGAATGCAGACTTCGGTCGCGCCGCGGTCCCAAGCTTCTTGAGCCTTTTGAACGACATGTTCCGGGGAATGCGAATAGGCATCGGGCGCGCCCGGACCTCGCGCGAAGCCGCAGAAGCTGCAACCCACGAAGCAAACGTTGGTGAAATTGATGTTGCGATTCACGACGTAGGTGATGGTGTCGCCCACGGTTTCGCGGCGCAAGGCATCGGCCACTGCGATTAGCGCATCGAGTGCCGGCCCCTGGGCGGTGGCGAGGCGCAAACCTTGCTCGAAGGAAAGCTCGGCTCCATCGCAGGCTGCGGCCAGATCGTCGCGCACATCGGCGGGACAATCGGCCAGCGTGGCAGAGTTTCTAAGTTGTGCTGTAGTGCTCATAGACGAGTCGAAAGCGGCTGGGTCCGGCAACGAGCCAGCGAAATGTATCGTACCAGAGAGGCTGCCAGTTCGTCAGAATCCAGAGTCGAAAGACCGGGCGCAGTATTGCCTTCATACTCATTCGACGCTCATTGCGTACACGCGGTCGCGCTTTGACATGAAAATGACAAACTCCGTGCAGTACCGCACATCAAAATCTGTGGCGGCCATAAGGAACGCTCGGATACCATGGAAGGCCGACTATGAAACGCGGTAACCTCATCCTTCTTCTTGTGGTGGTGGCCGTGGGTCTGGCGGTGGCGGCCGGCGCTTCGATTTTGCACAACGGGTTGAGCGCGCGCGCCACTCCCACTGCGTTGGAAGCAATGATCGCGCGAAACGCGCGGCGTCTGGCAATTCCAGCGAATGCGCGCAACGAGCACAATCCCATTTCCGCATCGGACGAAACACTGAAGGAGGCGAGGGCGCATTTCGCGGATCACTGCGCCACCTGCCACGGCAACGACGGGCGCGGCGATACGATGTACGGCAAAGGTTTGTATCCGAAGCCGCCCGATCTTCGTTTGCCGGAAACGCAAAAGCTTTCCGACGGCGAGCTTTTCTGGATCATCGAAAATGGAGTACGCTTCACTGGCATGCCGGCGTTTGGCGGAGGTTCCCACTCCTCCCGGGACGATAGTTGGAAACTGGTGCTTTTCCTCCGGCACCTGCCGCAGCTGACGATGCAAGAGCGGTTGGAGATGGAGCGCCAGAATCCGAAGGGGCCGGGCGATCGCGAAGAAGATCAAGAGGAACAGGATTTTCTGCGGGGCGAACCGGTACAACAAAAGCACGCACCGGAGCATCATCATTAGTAGGCGGGATGCTGATTGTTGTTGGGATTGGCGGCTGGCCTAGCCGGCCGGATCCGGCGGAGCTACGGAGAACCTTTATGAAGCGTCGAGTTGTTTCGCTCTTGGTGCTGGTCGCGTTGATGGCGAGCGTGGCGTTCGCTCACGGAGACAAAAAGCACGTAATGGGCACGTTGGAAAAAATAAATGCAGACTCAGTGGTGGTCAAGCAAGCCGACGGGAAGTCCGTCGAGGTGAAACTCGTTTCTGGAACGATGTACGTTTCGCGCGACGGCAAGCCTGCGAAGCTTTCGGATCTGGCGGTAGGCGATCGTGTGGTGATTCACGCGACGCCGAATCCCGACAGCACTTTGTCGGCGGATGAGATCAAGTTTTCCGCGGCGGGGACTACCGGCGCGGCTAAACCACAGCAATAGTGACAAGAATTCCGTGCCCGGCGGCGAGTAAGTTTGGCCGGGGGAATCAATCTCTTGTCGCATAGGCAGCGTACCTGGGCACTGAAGCTCCGAATCCTCCGAACCCCCGCTGAAACTCGTCAGCATTGTCGGATTCGCTGCACTGGTACGCCTGGGGGATAGCCTCGGAACTGCGGGCTTTGCATGCTGGCATTAGCCCCCGAGGTTGGGCCACCTTGCCTGATCCATTGCAGCCAACTCGCGATTTGCCGAAGAGTTCGGCGACGGCAACTGACGGCGCGCAGCTTTCGGCCACCGCCTCGCACAATTCGCCGCAGGAAGCGCCGCAGCCTTCGGAAGTCGACGTGGTGCACGCGCTGGTCGAAGTCGAACAGGCGACGAAGAAATCGGCCGCTCCTGAAGGGCTGACTCCGCCGGATCGCACCGCCCCTCCGCAATCTGGACCTTCGCGCACCCTGGGAGTCATCCTTTATCTTTCGGTGGGATTCGCTCTCATCATGTTACTTGGCTGGACGGTGCAAAACGGGGCACGGCGAATTCATTCGTCGGTGAGCTCGATAACCGACTGGGGCAATGGCGCTGGGGTGCAGAGTGGAGCGACGACCGGTGGGACCAGCTCATCGCAGCAAGCCGAGGCAGAGAATCTTCTCGGGCGGCTGGCGTCCGGAGATTCGATAGCTGCCGATCAAATTCTCAGCGAATCTGATCGTTGGATTGGCGGAACGCAACGCACCGCGAAGGCGAACCAGTTCGTTAACGTGGCGCTCAATCAGCGCGACCTGCACTTGCGCGGGGCGGCGTTGCAGGCGACCCTGGCACTCGACGGAGTTTCGCGGGATGCAGACGGGCTGAATCGATTGGAGCTTGCGGCGGCGAATCGCAACACGCGAGCGTGGGCGCTGTGGATGCTGGGTGCGTTGGGTAATCGCGGCGTTGAGCAGGAACGCGTCGTTCAGACATTAAAGAGATATCTGGATGACTCGGACGCACGGACGCGTTCGGGAGCGGTGTACGGCCTCGGACTTGTCGCTACGGATGAAACCGTGCCGATGCTGTTGGAGCGCTTTCGCAACGACCCTTCGCCAGGCGTGCAGGAAAGCGCTGCATGTAGTTTGGCGGAAGCGGGGATGTATACGCACGAACAACGTATGGTGGCGGCGGCGAGTCTGGTGGGATGGTTGGACGACGCGGGCCTGAGCACGCCACAGAAAGAATGGGCGGCACACGCGTTGCGCGATATTTCCGGATTGAATTTCGGGAACGACGCGTGGGCTTGGCAACAGTGGTACAGCGGGACGCGCTGAAGCGTGCCCCTACATGATTTTTCGCTTCGCATTCCGACATTGTTGATCGGCAGGGCCATTCCTGGAAATGCAAGAATACTTCGCTAGTCGCTGACTAGATGGCAGGAGTGCGTTTTCAGGACTATCCAGACGGGCTTGCCTGCGGTGAGTTCGAGTGCGCGGGTGGCACCAGGCGTTACGTGGACCGTAAACATGACTCCGGCTTGCACGCGGGCTGCGACCAGAGTGCCGCGTGTCTCGAGCGAGACGATTTTTCCTTCCAGAATGTTGCGGGCGCTCAGTCCTACCGGTGGTTGCGTTGCCAGCAAGATGTCCCCAGCGTGGATTGCGATTTTGACGTGATCGTTTGGGGTGGCGTAGCCGAGCGGCACTTCGATTTCGCTGGCGCTTTCGGCCAGGCGCACGCGCATCACGCCATCCGTCTCGCGCAACTCCACTACGGTGGCGTCCAGCAGGTTTTCGAAGCCAGCGGCCTGGGCAAGTCTTTTGCGGCGAGGCGCGGCGAGGACTTCGTGCGGCCGGCCTTCGCTGATGACGCGGCCGCGGTCGAGAACCACCACGCGCTCGCCGAGGGCGTCGACTTCGTCGCGGGTGTGCGTTACGTAGAGGATTGGAATTCTTTGCGCGGCGTTCCACGCGCGCAGGTCGTCCACAATTGAGGCTTTCAATTCCGCGTCCAAGCCGCTAAGGGGTTCATCGAGCAAGAGAACTTGCGGCCGGGTGACCAGCGAGCGCGCCAGTGCGACACGCTGCTTTTCTCCGCCGGATATTTCTGCGGGCCTTCGCGTGCCGAGATTTTCGACCCGAAAGGCTTGCAGGATCTCAGCGATTCGAACGGAGCGCTGAGATTCGGGCAAGGGCGGCAGGCCATAAGCGACGTTTTCTTCTACAGTCATGTGCGGAAACAACGCGAGCGATTGGAAGACGTAGGCCATGCGTCGACGCTGCGGAGACACGTTCACGCGCGCTTCGGAGTCGAAGAGGATGTCATCACCGATTTTGATTTGGCCGGAGTCCGGGCGCAGCAGTCCCGCAACGCAATCCAGCAACGTGGATTTTCCGGCTCCGGAGGTGCCGAACAAAATGGAAATGCCGGAGGGAATTTCGAGAGAGAGATCCAGTACGAAAAATGGAGCGTTCGGGGCGCGCCGCTCGAGGAGAATGCGCAGCGAGAGAGGCACAGTGCTTATCGCGCCGGCCACGCTGACCAGATTCGGCGCCCTACGCGGCGATTGATTCCATACACGATGGAAAGCACGACGAACGAAAATGTTAGCAGGATCAGCGCCAGGCGATTCGCTTCGGCATATTCGAGAGACTGCACGTGGTCGTAAATGTCGATCGAAATTGTGCGTGTGCTGCCCGCGAGGTTGCCGCCGACCATCAGGACGACACCGAACTCACCCAATGTGTGCGCGAAGCTCAGGACCAGCGCGGTGACCACGCCCGGGATAGACATCGGCAGGATGACGCGGCGGAAAGTGCGCAGAGCGCCGGCGCCGAGAACCGCGGAAGCGTCGAGCAATTTGCGATCGACGCTCTCAAACGAAGCGATCAACGGTTGAACAGCAAACGGCAAACTGTAAAGCACCGAAGCAAAAACCAATCCAGTAAAGGTGAACGCTAGTGCGTGACCGAAGGCTGCCTGCCACACTCTTCCCAGCGGGCCATGCGTGCCCATGGCGACAAGCACGTAGAATCCAAGCACGGTCGGCGGCAAAACCAGGGGCAGCGCCACGATCGACTCCACCAGAAATTTGCCGCGCCATCGCGAATACGCCAGCCAATAGGCGAGCGGCAACCCGATTGCCAAGAGAATTGCGGTGACGCATGCGGCGAGCCGGATGGAAAGGAGCAGGGATTGCATGGTTAACGGTCGCCGCGCGGCGGAACTGAGATTGTTGGCTGCGTACGAGTGCTGTTCATGGTTGGGGAGCGGCGCTCGGACCAGCCGTTGGAATCGCGAATCCGTATCTGGCGAGTGTTGCGCGACCTGGCTCGCTTTTCACAAACTCGAGAAATGCCCGCGCTGCATCCTTATTCTTCGCGTTTTTCAGCATCACGACGGCTTGTTCGATCGCGGGATAGGAGTCAGCCGGAATCTCCCAGCGCTTGCCGTCCTTCATGGCGGGTGATACCGCGAGTGATAGCGCGATGATACCTGCTTGCGCGTTGCCCGACTGCACAAATTGGGCAGCTTGCGAAATGTTTTCGCCGAAGACCAGCCTGTCTTTGACCTTTTCGTAGATTCCAGCGGCTTGCATGGCCGCGACGGCGGCGCGCCCGTAGGGAGCGTGCCCGGGGTTGGCGATGGCAATCTTGCTCACGCTGAGATGGAGAAGGGCGTTCCAATTTTGATTGGGTACGTCGAGTTTCGAGTCTGCGGGCGTCCAGATGACGATGCGCCCGACGGCGTAGGCAAAGATCGAGCCCGGTTCGGCGAGGCCGGCGCTTTGGAGTTTCTTGGGATAGTCGATGTCGGCGGAGAAAAAGAGATCGAAGGGAGCGCCGTTTTGTAGTTGGGAAAAGAAATTTCCGCTTGAGCCATAAGTGACGCGGAGCGCGTCGCCGGTCGCCTTTTCGAATTGGTGAGCGAGATCGGCCATGGCGAATTGTAAATCCGCGGCGGCGGCGACGCCGACTTCTCGCTTTTGCGCGCACAGTTGCCGCGAGCCGAAAGAAAGAGAGAGGGCGGCAATCAGGACGAAGAAAGCACCGCGTCGAATTGCGTTTTGGCGGGTCATCATAGGAGCGCTGAATAAATGTTGCCTGGATTCACACCCTGAGAATCATTACTTCGGTGGATTTGATCAGCGCCGCGGCGCGTTCTCCGGCCTTGAGGCGCATCTCTTTCGCAGCATCGGCAGTGATGATGGCGGTGATGTGCTGCTCGCCGATGGACATGGTCACTTGCGCCAGCAGGCCGCTGTACTTGATCGCGAGAACGCGGCCAATGAGTTGATTGCGGCCGCTGATCTTGCGGAAATTCCCGCGGCGAGTTTGGATGTCTCCGCGCTCTAGATTTTTCGGGATCAAGCGATCGATCTCGCTTTCCGGGACGCGATGATGGCCGCCCGGCGTTTTCGCGGTTTTGATCTTGTTGCGGTAGATCCATTGTTTGAGCGTCGGGTAACTGATGCCGAGAATGTTCGCCGCTTCGCGGGGCGCCAGGAGTCTTTGCACAATTGCACCTCAGGTGCGGGAATAGAATAGTCAGTTTACAGCCGCAAGTTCAATACGTTTTTATATGGTTTTTAGGGAGGGCCGCAAAGACAGGTAGTCGGAAGTGGAATCTGCGTTCCACTCGCCCTGCAGCGATGGCGATCCATCCAAACCCCACCCTCTCGGAGAGGACCGCCACACGGACCATCGCGTTTCGTTTGGAGCGCGGCGACTCGCCGCCGCCTTCGATGCATAGGCCCCGGGCACGGCGCCGACAACCGGCGCTCCCCACCCATTAATTTCGGAGAGGCTTTCCTGTTTTCAGAGTGTGGGCGATGCGCTCTTGCGTTTTCCTTTCGCCGCAAAGAGAGACGAACGCTTCGCGTTCGAGATCGAGGACGTATTGCTCGCTGACCACCTGCGGAGCGCTGAGCGAGCCGCCCGCCAGAATATTGGCGAGCTTACGCGCGACGTGCGCGTCGTGTTCCGAGGCGTAGCCTCCACGTAAGAGCAGATGGATCATCATTTTCGCGCCAGAAAGGAATTGCTCGCCAAGCACTTTGATCTGCGTGGTCTGAGCGCCTTCCTGCCAGCTCGCGGCAGGCGAACTATATCCCGCGCGCACGAGGGCGAGCGCAGATTCCTTGGCGTCCGCGACGAGGTGATCCCGATTCATCGACACGCCGTCTTCACGGCGCAAGAATCCGAGATCGCGGCACTCTTCGGCGCTCGTGCCAACTTTGGCCATGGCCAGCGCTTCGAAGACGGGCTTCATAGCGTGAAATAAATCCAGGTCTTCGTCGCCCGCGGAGTGTTCGTTCGCGCGGATCAACATTTCCTTCGAGCCGCCGCCACCGGGGATCAATCCAACGCCGGCCTCCACCAAGCCCATGTACGCCTCGGCCGCCGCCTGAATTCTTGCCCCATGCAGGCCGACTTCGCATCCGCCACCGAGCGCCAAGCCTTGCGGCGCGACGACCACGGGTTTCGGCGCGTACTTGATGGCGAGATTCGCGTTCTGAAATTGCTTGACGGCGAGGTGCAACTCATCCCACTCCTGCTCCTGCGCAGCTACCAACACCAGCATCAGATTCGCCCCGACGGAAAAATTCACGGCCTGGTTGGCGATGACCATGGCATCGAAATCGGAGTCGAGCCGCTTCAGGCCTTTGTGGACCATGGCGATCAGATCCGCGCCAATCGCGTTCATCTTGGAGTGAAATTCACAACAGGCCACGCCGTCGCCGAGGTCAATCAGGCTCGCGCCGGAGTTGCGATCGACTTCGCGGCCGGCGTCTTTCAGCGATTTGAGGATGATGACGCCCTTGGGCTCTTCGACTATCTTAGCCGCACCGCTGGCGATGTCGAAGACGGTCGTTGTGCCTTTTTCCGATTCGTAGAAACTTCCTCGGCCGCTCGCCAGGAGTTTTTCGACCACCGGCGGTAGCATCCGGCCTTCCTTCTGCACGCCGGCAGCGAATGCTTTCACGCCGATCGCATCCATCAACTGAAACGGGCCAAGCTCCCAGGCAAAGCCCCAGCGCATGGCGCGATCGACATCCAGGACGTGATCGGAAATCTCCGGCACACGCCTCGCGGCGTAGAGGCACGTTTCCGAGAGCAGGGCCCACAGAAACTGTTGAGCTTTGTCGCTCTTCTGACCTTCCAGCACCGGACCGATCAAAGCACGCAAACGGTCGATGGTGTCTTCGATGGTCTTCGCGTTTTCCAGGGACGGAAAGCGCGCCTTTTGCCGCGGGCGATACTCCATCGTGTTGACGTCGAGAGTTAGAATTTCTCTCTCGCCTTCGCCTTTCACTCGCTTGTAGAAGCCCTGGCCGCTTTTGTCGCCGAGCCACCCTCGCCGCGCCATTTCTTCCACGAGAGTGGGTACGCGATACATCTCGCGCGACTCGTCGTTCAGCACGGTTTCGTAAATATTTTTCACCACGTGCAACAGCACATCCAGTCCGACGATGTCCGCGGTGCGAAAGGTGGCGGACTTGGGTTGCCCGATCACCGGACCGGTACAGGCGTCCACTTCCTCGATCGTCATTCCCAGCGTGGACATCAAGCGCAGCGCATTCAGCATGGAGAACGTGCCGATACGGTTGGCGATGAAGTTCGGCGTGTCCTTCGCTACGACCACGCCCTTCCCTAAGCGGCGGTCGCAAAATTCGCTGAGCGTCTCGACGACTTCCGGTAAAGTCTTCGACCCGGGAATCAGCTCCACTAGCTTCAAGTAGCGCGGCGGATTGAAGAAGTGCGTGCCTGCCCAGTGCTGCTGAAACTCTTCGGTCATTCCTTCGGCGATCAAATGCACCGGCAGGCCCGAGGTATTGGTGGTGACGATGGCGCCGGGCTTGCGGAACTGAGCAACCCGCGCGAGCAGATTTTTCTTGATCTCCAGATTTTCGGCGACGACTTCGATGATCCAGTCGGCCTCCGCGCAACGCGCCAAGTCATCATCGAAATTTCCGATGGCTATGCGTTCCGCGAGTGCCGCTGTAAAAAAGGCCGCTGGCTTGGCCTTTTTTGCGGCCTCGAGCCCCGCGCGAACAATCTTATTTCGCGCATCAAAGGGCGCATCCTGTGGCAGTCCAGGGGGTACAATGTCTAAAAGGATGCAAGGCAGACCAGCGTTCGCGAAGTGCGCGGCAATTCGCGCGCCCATTGTTCCCGCACCCAGCACAACAGCTTTCTCGATGCGACGTTTCATGGGCAGCCTCTTGAGGGGATTAGTACCGTCGGACAGGTTACAAAACCAGCATGCGGCGGTCAAACAACGTCCTGCCAGCCGCGACTAGCACTAAACTGTAAGTGAGATGATGGAAGACAAAGTAGCCAACGCGGTGGACTGGCTGAAGAACGCCACGGACAAGATTCGCGCCCTGGCCAGCGGCGAAACACGTCCTCCGGGGGAACGCCCACGAGTCGGGCTGGCCCTGGCAGGAGGCTTTGCCAGAGGAATTGCGCATGTCGGCGTGATTCGGGCGATCCGTAACGCCGGCGTTCCGATCGATGTTGTTGCAGGTACCAGTGTCGGCGCGTTGATCGGCGCGTGCTATTGCGCGGGCGTGCCCTTAAACGACATGCAACGCATTGCCCGTACCACTACCTTCGCGGATTTCGGGCGCTGGACGCCGTCATGGCTCGGCCTCGCCAACAATCTACGCATGGAGCGGTATCTCGAGCGCTTCACTTCCGCAAAAACTTTCGAGGAGCTCACCACACCGCTGGCCATCGCCGCCAGTGACATCAATGAGGGCGTTTCCGTTTATTACACGCGCGGCTTGCTCGGCCCGCCGATGCGTGGGTCGTGCGCGTATCCCGGGCTGTTCGTGCCCATACAATTCGAGGGACGCACGCTGGTGGACGGTTTTCTGACCGCGCCGGTTCCCGTCGAGGGCGCGCTGCTATTGGGCGCGGACATCGTTATCGCCGTGTACCTGGAAGCCGGCAGCTTCACGACTCCGCGCACCGCGGCCGACGTGATCAGCCGCTCTTTTTCGATCATTCAGCGCCACGCCGATCTGGCCTGGCGCCAGCAGGCCGATGTCATCATCGAGCCGGACGTGAAGCCCTTCGTGTGGGACGATTTCACGCGGACAGATGAGTTGGTTGCGGTGGGACAAGCTGCGGCGGAAGCGGCGCTTCCGCAGATTCTGAAGGCTCTCGGCATCGAAAAGCGCGAGCCGGCGGCCTGACCCGAAGCCCCCCTACCACGTTTCGAGATCCTTTCCAGATCTCAGGCCGGTGTCACTTCTACTTGTAGAGCTTGTCCTTCCCCTTTCCCGCGCTGCGTCAGCCACGCGCCAAAGCCCTCCGCGAACCGCTCCGGCGTCACGCGAAAGCTGGCCTCCACTCGTCCTTCTTCAACCGGCAGCGTATCGTCGAATTCCGCAGCGTTGGTAAAATTCCGCATGCAGAATTGGTCGAGCCACTCCAGCGGGCAGGCTCGGCGTTCGCCGCGAATCACCACATCCACTTTGAATTTCTGCGAGTACATTGGGAAACTATAACATCGCCCTCGACGTCACAGGTTTACCGGAGTTCAATCGCTAGAGTTTTGCCCCTCAGACTGCAACGTTACCTTTACATTGAGTTCTCGCCCATCGCTCCTTAAGATGCCGCTCATTCCAGATAGCTAATCGACAACGTTTAACTATCGCAAAAACAACCTTGGGCAAGAAAACCGATCATTCAGCGGGGCGCGCAGTTCGCGAGGTTTTCGTGCGCAAAAAGCCCATGAACCAGGACGCTAAGCTCCTTCTTCAGCTCGATCGCCTGCGCAAGCAATCCGAGATGCGCAAGGCATGCCGGTGGTGGCACGAAAAATTTTGGCCGGACAACGCCGGAGATTACTTGAAAATCGAATTGGCGCACGGCACCAAGGAGAGCCACTGGCTGAGACAAGTGCCGACGTACTGGGGCATGGCGACGTCCTTCGTGCTGGATGACACCTTGAGCGAAAAAGCTTTTCTCACCGCCGAGTTTTCTCGGGAGATGTTCACCATGTTCGCAAAGGTCCGTCCGTTCCTGAAGCAATTGCGCAAGCGGACCGACAATCCGGACTTCATGGCGAACGTGGAGAGATTTATCTTGAAATCGAGGAGCGCGCGCAAACGTCTTCGATTGGATTCGCAACGTCTGGCAAAACTTCGCCAGACGCGCAAGTAGAAGCTTCACGCGTCGGCGTCGCAATTCGACGGCATTCCATTGAAATGCGCGCAACTCAGTTCGGCGATTGCCAGCTACCCGCAGCCGCAAACAACTGCAGTCCTACGGCAAATTGATCGTTGTCCACGGGCACGCAGTAAACCACGCGCGCCCGCGAACGGAAGTTCCCCCCCAGTGACCGCACGTTCAAGCGTTCGTTGGGTTTCCACGGTTTGTTCGTTAACACCCGCGCCCCACGAGGGCTGATATTTTCGGTGATCCCCCCGGTCGCCGGTATGCGAACGTCCAGGCTGGATAGATCTACATTCACCTGCAGCGGGACGCGATTTTCGGTGCGCTTCGAGGCAGGATCCATAGGACGCGCGATACCTTCCCGCTAATCCAACATTGCGAAGATGAAAGTGTCGGGGCCCGGGGCAGCGAGATAATAACCCCGTTCGTGCCCCGCCCGTCAAGATTTCCGCGCTTGCTCAGGTGTCCGGCAATGCGACACGCCATCCCATGAACGAACAGTGCCACTGCTGGCTAAGGTCACTAAGCTTGGCATAACCCGTTAGCCTTCAAACAGTTTCCGGCGTTACGTGGTCGGCATCGAAATTGCCAATATTGCCGCGGGGTTGTTCTCTCTCCGCGACTCGATCCTCTGCCAGGAGGCGCTCATGAAGAAGCTGGAATGGACTCGGGACATCTTTTCGACATGGCCAAGTTACGAGTATGTGAAGCACAAGGAGAGCGCCGGCTGGCGCCTGGCGGCTGTGGAGTGGCAGCGCGAAACCGAAGCCGACGGTGCGCACGAGGCTCCGGAGGGATCGCGTTTCGGTGAAGAAATCCCGTTCGGTACCCGCATCGCCGGCGATTGCCTGCACTTGGAGGAAAACCCCTCCGAGATGGAAATCCTGAATTGCCTGGCGGAGATGGTGGTTCAGGATCTGTCGTACCCGCGCATGGCCGACGGTTTAAATCGGCGCGAGTTTCGCACCCGCGACGGCAAGCCCTGGACCCCGCTCGCGGTCTTTAAATTGACCCCGCGGCTGATTGAAGTCGCTCCGCGCATTCTTTCCGGCGCCGAATGGGAGACTCGTAAGAAGCAGCTTGCCCGCGTTGCGTGGAATTCCTGATTCGCGATCCTGATTCTCCGATGTAGGGGCGGGGCTTGTTGACCTGAGCCTCGAAGGGCCCCGCCCGGGCCGACGCGTCTTGCTCCAGACCTGTCCGCCAAGAATGGGTGGCCAATCCTAATCGCTCAAAACGCTCGCCAGCGAGTCGTGAACGGTCAACCCGCCGTTATAATGAATTAATCCCAGCTTTCTGAACTTGTTCATGAAGAAATTTATGCGGGATCTTGTCGTCCCAACCATCACCGCCAGCGTATCCTGGCCGATTTTGTCCAGCAGCGCGGCGGACTGGTCGCCCTGGCGGCTTCGCGCGAGCAGCAACAGCGTGCGCGCCAGGCGCTTCTCGCTGAAATTAAACATGTGATCGATCAAATCCTGTTCGATGCGACGGCAGCGCATCACCAGGTAGTTGATGAAGTGCTTGGATAGCGCGGGATCTTCCTCGACCATCTTCAACATCGCTTTCCCTTTGATGATATTGACCATGCTGGGTACCAGAGCGATCGCCGACGTGGAGTACACGCTGTCACCCGTGATGCACGCTTCTCCGAAAAAGTCGCCTTGGCCCAGAATTCCAAGGACGGCTCCCTTACCTCGATTGGAAACCAGCGTGAGTTTCACGACTCCTCTCTCAATGTAGTGAACATCGGTGCACGCTTCTCCCTGGGAGATAATAGTTTCTCCGGTTTCGAACTCCTTGATTTTCTTCGATGGAAGCGCTTTGGCAAAAAAGTTCCGTGCGTGGAAACCGCTTCGCCGCCGTGATCTCATTTCCCCCCTCGTTTAAGCTTGGCCATGGCCGTGTCCATGCCTTCGTCGAGGAATTAACCGACGAGTAGTGAATTGAATGGCTACTTCCCCCGTTTGCCTTTGCCCCTCTTCTACCTTTCGCCTGCCACTTCGTCTGTTCAATATTGAACAGACAGCGCTAGTCGAACTCGTTAAACTTTGGCGCGTTCAAGGGCAGGTGACGCCGTCTGGCAGCAACTTTGCGGGGTATGCCAATTTGAAGCTTGGTTTCGACATCTTCAGGCGCCTGGATGATGGCAGCCCGTTGTGGGTCGCCCAGGTTGACTCAATAGCCGAAGCCAGGGCCAGACTCGAAGCGCTGCTACAGTTCTCTCCAGGCCACTATTTTGTGCGCGACGCAGAAACCGGCCAGTACATTGCCCCGGATGGCTGCCAGAATCCCCGGGAGGGCTTGGAGCAAGCGTAATGGCCAGATCAGCATGGCTCTCAAGTCTGAGACCATGTTAGGCCAGCGGGAAATCCAATTGAATTCCGGGATACCCTGAATATCGCCGGTTTAATTGTGTACGGCAAAGTCCGCCGCCTACCTTATTCCCTTTATTTCGAAGACGCCCGCAACCGGATACGCCGCCCCGGACTCTGCATGGCTGTGGGAAATTCTAGCTCGAAGTTCGGCGCCCTACTCCAACAGCCCAAGCTCCCGGGCGTGCTCCGCGCATAGGAACAAATTCAGGTAGGGGTTGAGTCGCGAGTTCCAGTCGTTCCATCGACTTTCCCAGTCGGCACGACGGAAATCACACATGCATTCACTCAGCACTTTGATCGGGCGCGAGCCCCTCCCGCGCGTCCGCGCGTCAAAAATGAAATCAGCGCGGCAACGCAGAACCGCTTCGTCGGCATCCCGGCTTTTGATCATCGGTTGGGCCTGCGCATCATCTTTCGTCGCGCTTGCCAAGTGAATAGAGCAGAGCTAGAGCGAAGATGCACAACAGCACTCCCTCAAAAAGACTCTTCGATCGCGGCGCCTGCGCGCGCGTAAAAGCATCGTAGAGCACAAAAACACCCAGAGACATGATTGCCAAGGTGGTCGCCATCGCGGCTTGTTGTAGCGCGCGGATCATCGTCACGCATCGGATCGCGGCAGGAGACAAGTCATCGTGAAGGGTGCAACGAACAATAGAGCGCTCCGATTTGCCGCCCTTGCGGCAGGGACCGCGTCGAGATTGGTATATTCCCTGTAATGCGGCTTAACGTACGGCCGCTTCATACTGCTGCCGCAGAAACAGGTTGGGCTAGCTCTGCCGGGCCCCCTGTCAAGCGTTACGAGCTGAATCTTCTGTCCGCACATGCGGTTCGTGCACTCCCACCACTCTTCGATGTTTTTTTGCACGACTTCACCTCCTGCTTGTGCGCTACGTCGATTCCCCTTTCCGCCGCGCGCGTCACGCTTCTCCAATGGCCCGCGTCTGGATGACGCAACCATTTGGGGAGAACAGAAAGATGCCGTATACATTTGAAACTCCCAGTACTGTTTGAGTCGGAAAAAAGAGTGCTTCGCTTACTATTACAACCGCAACGTTGCACCGATGAGTTCGTCGGGCTTTACTTCCCTACACTGACTGTCTGAGAACGGGTATTTGTGGGCCAAGACCGCGTCATTCCTTGAGGGCCGAGCGATTCGACGCAATTCTTGATGGCTCGCTTCGCTTTTTTCGGGCCATCAGGACCTGCCGGCGATTCCGCTACAGGTCCACGCGTGATGTTGTGGTTGGGCACAGCTACATGGGACTGGCGACCGAATGCCATGGCTCCGATGGGATGCGATCGGCCCAACTGTTGCCCCGGCGATCTCTCGCTCTCGCCTGGTTGGAATTCCGACCAAGGCTCCCGTCCACTAGGTTCTTTCCCCTTTCTCTTTTAGGCTTGCCCGACTCGTGGCCGAATCGTTGCGAGGTCGTTTCCGGGTCCCTAATCTCTCGGAGGAGGATTTATGCGTTCGCTGAAGATTCTTTTCTTGCTCTGTTTAGCGCTTCTGATGGCGGGTTTAATACTGCATTCGGGTGTTTTGACCGCCGACGGTGGCAGACCGCTGCCCACCCCTTGGTTCACCGCCGATGGTGGCCGCCCTCTACCAACTCCCTGGCTCGTCGCCGACGGCGGCCGTCCACTCCCAACTCCTTGGATTGGAATTGCGTCTTAGGAGGCTTCCGCGATGGCAGGGGGAAGATGCGCCGCCATTTTTCCCCTGACTCGTGCTAGCATCTGAGCGCGTTTCTGTTACTCGGCGCTCGGAGAACAATGCTGAGCCAGTCCATTTGGTGGGCCAGTATCACGCTCGAAGTTCTTCTGCTTGCACGGGCCATACGTGGCAGACTCGCGTTCCGATATCCAGTTTTCTACTTCTATATTTCCTTCATAATATTTGAGGATCTAATTTCCTTCCTGGTTTATCGGTGGAAACCCGCATTTTATTCCTACACTTATTGGACAACTGAATTTTTGTGCGTCTTGATCGGTTGCGGGATCGTTTTTGAGATTTACCGCGTGGGTTTGGCATCCTTTCCAGGAACCGCCAGGATGGCGCGCAACATCCTCGTCGTCCTTTTCATCGTGGCCGCTGCGAAAGGACTCGTAGCGGCCGCGAATGACCCTCGATGGTGGCTGGAAGCCGGCACACTGGAACTCGAGCGCACGCTTCGCGTGATGCAGGCCGTTTGCGTGGCGGCACTGGTCGCGCTCTTCCTGTTTTATTCAATTCCTTTTGGAAAAAACCTGCGAGGCATTTTACTTGGGTATGGCTTCTTCATCGGCATGCGTGTCATTACCCTGACATTCTTCATCGGCGGCAGCGATGCGTCCCGCCAATTCTGGGGCTACACCTATTCCGCTTCGTACCTTATCGCCCTGGGAGTATGGTGCATACACCTCTGGTCGTATGAGGCCAGTCCCGCGGCCCGGCAGGCCATCCAGATCGAACGCCATTACCAGCGTGTCGCGGCCGCGACCCAGCGCCGCCTGCACGAT
>Ga0210399_10000026_pt1 | contig 105021 bp, 81 predicted proteins | sample IncBWC14MmetaG_FD_150865 | JGI IMG/M metagenome (GOLD analysis project Ga0210399, IMG submission 150865) | Forest soil microbial communities from Barre Woods Harvard Forest LTER site, Petersham, Massachusetts, United States - Inc-BW-C-14-M | ecosystem: Environmental > Terrestrial > Soil >...
ACCGGCATTTACGTTTTCATGCTGGCGGCCTTCATTGGATTTGAAGTGATCCGGCGCGTATCGCCGCTGCTGCACACGCCTCTGATGTCGCTGACCAATGCGCTGGACGCCATCGCCGTTGTGGGGGCGATCATCCTGGCGGGCGAACACAAGAGCAACCTCGCGGCCATCCTCGGCACCATCGCAATTGTCGCCGCCACCAGCAACGTCGTGGGTGGCTTCATCATCACCGACCGCATGCTGAAGATGTTCAAATCCAGCGGGCCCAAAAAATAATGGACAACTTTCTGGGCACCGACACACTCATCGAAATCACCTACCTGATTGCCACCGCACTGTTCATTTTGTCCCTGAAATGGCTGAGTTCCCCGGCGACCGCGCGCCGCGGCGTGTTCGCTGGCGAAGCGGGCATGGCGCTGGCGGTCGGCGGCACTCTTTTGCACCGCGGCATCGTCGACTACAAACTGATCGCCATCGGGCTGGTCGTCGGGACGATCATCGGCATACCGCTCGGCAGAGTGCAGATGACCGCGGTCCCACAGCGAACGGCATTAAGCCACGCGTTCGGCGCTTTGTGCGTCACGCTGGTGGGCACCGCCGAATTTTATTTGCGCGCGCCCAATATCGCACCGTTCATGATGGCGGTGCTGGCGATGGAGGTGATCCTCGGTTCGCTCACGTTTACCGGCAGTTTGATGGCTGCGGGCAAACTTCAGGAAGTGCTGCCGCAGCGGCCCATCACCTATAAGGGACAGAATTTTGTTAATTTGGCGATGCTGGGGCTCGCGGTGGCGATTGCCGTGATTCTGGTGATGCACCCGGAACAGACACGACTTTTCCCCGCGATGATTCTTATTCCACTGGTGTTTGGCGTCATGCTGGTGATCCCCATCGGCGGCGCCGATATGCCGACGGTGATCTCGCTGTTGAATTCTTACGCCGGACTCTCCGCCGCGGCCATGGGTTTTGTGCTGAACAGCAAGCTGCTGATTATCGCCGGAGCGCTGGATGGCTCATCGGGTTTCATCCTTTCGGTGATCATGTCGAAGGCCATGAACCGCTCGTTCACGAATGTGTTGTTCGGCGGATTCGGACAAATTCAGGTGGCGGCCACCGGCGCGAAGGAAGCGCCGCCGGTGCGCAGCGCCACTCCCGAGGAGGCCGCGGGTATTCTGGCGTCGGCGAGTAAAGTGGTCATCGTTCCCGGCTACGGGATGGCAGTGGCGCAAGCGCAACATAAGGTGCGCGAACTTTACGATTCGCTGACCAAGCGCGGCGTTGACGTGACCTTCGGCATTCATCCAGTGGCAGGGCGCATGCCCGGCCACATGAACGTGCTATTGGCGGAAGCCGATATTCCTTACGACAAATTGCTGGAGATGGACCAGGTCAATGGGGATCTGCCGCAGACCGATGTGGCGCTGATCATTGGCGCGAACGATGTGACCAACCCCGCCGCACGCACCGATCCCAGCAGCCCGATCTACGGCATGCCCATTCTGGATGTGGATAAGGCGCGCACGGTGATGGTAGTCAAGCGCAGCATGGCCACCGGTTTCGCGGGAATCGACAACCCGCTCTACTATCTCGACAAGACGCTGATGCTGTTCGGAGATGCCAAGAACTTTGCTGGCTCGATCGTGCGAGAACTAACTGGCGGCGGCCACGGGGAATAACTCTAGTCCTGCGCTGGGTTTTTACCTACAATGGTTAAGCAGCTTCCATACAACATTTGCTGTATGGAGGCGCAGCTTGGGACGCGTTTTAATCGTCACTCGTGGTGTTGTGTTTCGCTCCCTCCCGCGTAACCCCTCACGAAATCAATCACTGGAACAGCCATCGTGTACACGGGCCCCGATTCTGCAAGTTCCGAAGTTGCTCTGGCCTACCTGCCGGAGGAACGGGAAACAGACGTAGACTGCCGAAACCTGGCCGCCACGTCGCGAGAGAACCTGCTCGACCGGGCGACTACCTGGTGGGTGGGTCTGGGCCTGATGCTTGGCGCCCTGCTGGTGCCGCTCCTGGTCACCGAGGTGCCGCCACTCACTGACTATCCAAATCATCTGGCGCGTTGCTACTTGCTCGCTTTTGGGGGTTCTGATCCTGCACTGCGCCAGATGTTCTCCGCGCACTGGCAGATCATACCCAACATTGGTGTGGACCTGCTGCTACCCAAGCTGATGCATATATTTCCGCCTCTCGTGGCAGGACGCATCATGCTCGCATTGTGCCTGCTGGTGCCCACCACCGGCGCGATTGCCTTGAGCCGAGTGTACTTCAAGCGCCGATCGCTATGGCAAATCGCCACAGGTTTCGCGGCATTCAACGTGCTGTTCTTGATGGGGTTCATGAACTTTGAGCTAGCGATTGGAATTGCAATGTGGGGAGCGGCGGCCTGGATTCGATACCGGGAGGAAAATCCAGCGGCGGCGGTAGCTTCGGCCATGATTCTCGCGCCCGTCGTGTTCTTTTTTCATCTGTTTGGATTCTGCTTTTACGCAGTTCTGGTCGGGTCGTACGAATTCTTCGTCCTCCTGGAGAAAGGCCTGCGAACCCGGGCCGCCATCCGCTACGCAGCGAAGCGGGCTGCGATGTTCGGCCTGGCGATGGTTATGCCCGTGATTCTTTACGGTGCTTCACCACTCGAAAGGGTGAGTTTCTCTCCGACCTGGGTCTCCCTCCCGAAGAAGTTGTACCTCGCGTTTGACTCCGTGATGGAATATTCGTCGCTGTTCGATTTGCTGATCGCCGCGTCGTTGGTGGCGTTTTTGATTTTTTGCGTTCTCAATGGCCGGGCTCGTATTTCCAAGGCTGCACTGATTTGCAGCACTGCTCTGCTGTGCGTTTACCTGGTAACCCCAGTATCGTTCAAGGGCGTCTACTTCGTAGATACACGTTTGCCTATCATGCTGGGCTTCATGGTGTTTGCGGGCTTCATGCCCAGAGGCCTCAACGTCCGCGAGCGCACCGCGGCGGTGGCTTTCTTTGTGATCCTGTTTGTGGCTCGGGTAGCTTTGATCACCAACGTTTGGGTGGACTCGCAGCGCGATCTTGCCGATCTCCGTCAAACAATCGCGTCGGTGGCCCCGGGGAGTCGCGTGTTGGCTGCGGACGTGAACTACGGCGACAACCCGAGTTGGTATGTGAACATGCCGGCTAGCCGGCGCTTGCCAGAAGTGGCAGCCACGTACTGGCATCTGGCGTCCTTTGTACTCCTTGATCGCCACGCCTTCTGGCCCAATATTTTCGCGGAGGAATCGCAGCAGCCCATTTCCATCACCCAGCCCTATCGCGAACTGGAGGCGGTCCGCAGCCCGCCGCTCAATTACCTGGACCTCACCGTGAGCCACGTGCCTCAGGCCGAGTTGGAGCACTTTCCCTACCTCGCCGATTGGAAAGAGAAATTCGACTATGTGTTGGTACTCAACGCCGAGGGAGCGCCAAACCTCGATCACTTCCTGCCAAACCAGCTGCAACTTGTGGACCGTCGAGGAATTGCGGCCCTATTCAGGGTTAGGAAGTAAATTCCAGAAGGAAGTACACGCCTTCGACCCGAAGATATGGCTGCCGTGGTCTTTCGAGACTGTTGATGCGCTTGGAGAAATGGCGGGACCGCAGCAGATGTCGCGGACTGCTACGCGCTGCCCTTGCTATCCGCGGCTGGCTTTTCCCCTGGGCCGGGCATGGGGGACGAAGGACCATCGAAGCGGCGGCGAATGGTCCGCGTCACGGAACCGATGCTGAGTTTGCGCGGGCGATCGTCCCAGCCCGGCCGAGGTTCGGTAATGCCCTGCTCTCGAATAAAGTCCAACGCGAAGGAAATACTGGCGAAAATCAACAGCAAATTAACCAACGAATCCGCGGTCAAATGAAAGGCGTGTTCGAAGATCCAGGTCAACAACAAAATCATTCCGACAATTACGAGCATTGGAGCTTCCAATCACTCCCGATCCTGACGCCGGCACAGTCTCGGCGCGCCGAAAACTCGGACGCGAGAACTCTCAGTGCTTCGCCAAGCCGCGGGAGAAATTCTCCGTCGAGCCGGGAACGTCTCTAGCTCTGTATCACTATTCTCAATGCTACGGCGGATGTAAACCATAGACGAGAGGTACTGATTTTAGCGGGCATGTAATGGCGGTACGAATAGTACCAATCCGCTAAACACTCGTGGTACCTACTGACTAGAACCGGACCGAACGGCAGAAGGCGGTGAGTCGATTTCTCATAGAAGTGTAGCAGGTCTGCAAGCGATTCGGTCGGCTTCGGGATCTCCTTTGTTCAAGACTGCATTTGCTGCTGGCGCAAATGCGAGACGACTAGTTTGATCTCGTTATAGGTGACTTGTTCAGGTAAGGCCTCTTTGAGTGGCTTGAGGTGTTCCAGGCCCAAGCTTTTGCAGGCTTGCTCGATCTTTTCCGCATGGTCGCCGGGAATCCAGCCGGGCTCGAAGCTCACCTCTCCCCTTTCCACCATGGCCGCGACCATGGAGGCGATGGTGCTAAGTTGTCTGCCGCGAATCTGCGCAATCTCTTCGAGAGTGCGGCCCTCCGCCAGCAATCTCAGCGTTTCGCCCGCGGGATCGGACGTTTGCCCGGGCGCTTCCGTGGCGCGAGCGCCGTTGCGAAATCGACGGAGCGCATCCAGGATGTCCTGACCGTACAACTCTGTCTTGCGCTCGCCAAAACCTGGCACGCGTCTTAATTCGGATAGAGAGCCGGGCTTAACGCGACACAATTCCACGAGAGACGTGTCATGCATGATGATGAAGGCGGCGATGCCCCGCTCTCTGGCTGTTGTTCGCCGCCACTCGCGAAGATATTCCTGCAGATCGCGGTCGGCGTCGGGTATTGGGCTGTCCGTTCTCGGCGAAACTGCGATTTTGAGGGTGCCATCGGAGCTCGCTGCCGCTGCTGCAGCGCGACGTTTTTGCTTTTGGGCTCGCACCGGCTCGGCCAGCCAGGGAGGCGTCGCTCCGCACACATCGCACGCTCCGCACGATTTCCATTTCGTGGTTTCGCCGAAGTGCGAGCAAATCTGACGGTGTCGGCAGTCGTGCGATTCGACGAAGCGCCGGACCACGTGATAGCGCTGCCAGGCACGTTCTTTCTCGGCGGAATCGGTGATCTGACCGATGAAATACGCAAGTAAGCCCACGTCTTTCTTCTGCCAAAGCAGGAGGCAGTCCGCTGGAAGTCCGTCCCGGCCCGCGCGACCCGCTTCCTGGTAATACTGCTCGACTGATTTCGGCAGCGACAGATGGATGACCGCGCGCACCGCCGCTTTGTTGATGCCCAATCCAAACGCGATTGTGCCGACCAGCACGCGGACCTCGTCGGACATCCAGCGCTCCTGATTGCGCCGGCGCGCGTGGCCATCCATTTGTCCATGATAGGCGATGGCGGGAATTCCCTGCCCTTCGAGGAAATCCACGGTCTCTTCCACGCGGTTGATCGTCGGCGCGTAGACGATCACATTGCTGTCCCCGTAGTTTCGAAGAGCCCGTAGTAGCAACTCCGACTGCGTACGCGCTTCGCATTCCTTGACGATGTAGCGGAGGTTCGGACGGTGAAAGCTGGCGATGTACTTGTCGGGTTTACGCAAGCGCAATTGATCGATGATGTCGTGGCGGACCTGCCGGGTGGCGCTGGCGGTGAAAGCGGCGATAGGCCTGTCGGGAAAGTGGGTGCGCAGCGAACTTAGCTGGCGATACTCCGGACGAAACTCGTGGCCCCATTCGGAGATGCAATGGGCCTCGTCAATGGCGAACAGGGAGATAGGAACGCGTTTGAGCCACTCCACGGAGTCGGTGCGGGCCAGCCGTTCGGGAGAGAGGTACAGCAGCCGGAATTCCCCGGCCAAAGCCTGGCGCAAGATTTTCGTCTGCTGGTCCGGCGTCATCGAGCTATTGAGTACAGCCGCGGCGATTCCCATCTGCGTGAGTTGTGCCATCTGGTCCTGCATCAAGGCGATAAGAGGAGAAACAACCACGACGGTTTGCCCGCTCAACATCGCGGCGGGAAGTTGATAGCACAGTGATTTGCCCCCGCCGGTCGGCATCACCACGCAGGCATCGCGGCCCTCCAGAAGACTGGCGACGATACGCTCCTGTAAGGGACGGAATGACTCGTAACCCCAGTAACGTTGTAAGGCGGCGCAAATGTCGTCTCGAGATGGCATCGATCTAGTTTACCTAGTTTATAACTACGAATCGACAACGGGTCCTGGGCGAGAATCCGTACGCGCGGACGCGGTGCACCTCTTGTCCTAACTTCCGGTGGCTTCGCATGCTGTATTCTACGCGAGCGCTCTTTCGAATTGTCACGCCGTGCTCTGGCGGGACTGCAGACATACCCCTTGACATCGTGGACGTAAGGAAGTATCCAGCATCGGCAACTCTGGGTCTTTTTTTGGGAGCCCAGGATGAGCGCAGTGGCAATGTCCTGATCCAACGCCGCTGCATCCAAGATAATCCGCGCAATCCACTTCGGCATTTCTGCTCGCGGGAGGACAGCCGTGACCTGGACGCAAGTCTATGACCCGCTTGGACATTGGTGGCTTTCGACGCTGGTGGCGGCTATACCCGTGCTGGTGCTCCTCGGAGCGCTGGGACTGTTGCGCATCAAGGCGCACTACGCGGCGTTGCTTGGGCTGGCGGCTTCTTTGTTGATTGCGGTCGGCGTGTTTGGAATGCCCGCAAAGATGGGGGTCATCGCCGGAATCTACGGCATGTTGTACGGTTTGTTCCCCATCGGCTGGATCATCCTGAATGTCATCTTCATGTATGACCTAAACTGCGAGGCCGGACGGTTCAAGATCTTGCAGGACAGTTTAATGGGCATCACCCAGGACCGTCGCCTCCAGCTTGTGCTGATTGCTTTTGCCTTCGGCGCATTTTTCGAAGGCGCGGCTGGATTTGGAACACCGGTGGCCGTAACCGCGGCGATCCTGATTGGCTTGGGCTTCAAACCACTGCAGGCCTCGGGGCTCTCGCTCATCGCCAACACCGCCCCAGTAGCTTACGGGGCCATTGGGACCCCGCTGATCGCCTTGGCGGGCGTCAGCGGACTGAATCTACTGCAACTCAGCGGGATGGCTGGCCGAATCCTGCCGTTCTTTTCCGTGCTGGTGCCCTTCTGGCTGATCTGGACTTTCGCCGGGTTCAACGGAATGCTGGAAGTCTGGCCGGCAGTCTTGGTGGCGGGCGTGTTTTTCGCGATCCCACAATTTTTGGTTTCGAATTTTCACGGCCCGTGGCTGGTGGATGTCACCGCATCGGTTTGTTCGATGGCGGCAGTCACGATACTGCTCCTGGTATGGCACCCGAAGAGAATCTGGGGCTTGGAAGGACACGAAGCCGACCGCGCCGCCCGAGGAACACACGGACATCGCACCGGCGAAGTCGTAAAGGCCTGGGTTCCATGGGCCGTCTTGAGCGTGCTGGTATTCGCATGGGGACTTCCCTCGGTTAAGGCCTTCCTCGATAAAATTTCCATCGTCAGGATTCCCGTCGCGGGGCTTCACAATTTGATCCTGCGCATGCCACCAGTCGTCGCGAAACCTACACCGGAGCCGGCGATCTTCCAGTTGAACTGGATTTCCGCTTCCGGGACCGCCATCCTGATCGCGGCCATTATTTCCGGCTTTCTCATGGGTTTCGGCCCTTTGCAACTCTTGCGACAGTACGGCAAGACCTTATACAAAGTTCGGTTCTCCCTGCTCACCATTTCCGCCATGATGTCCATTGGATTCATGACCCGCTATTCCGGCCTGGATGCCACGATGGGCTTAGCGTTCGCGCGCACGGGTATGCTTTATCCCTTCTTTGGCACGTTGTTGGGCTGGCTGGGCGTGGCCCTCACCGGATCGGACACCTCTTCGAACGTGCTCTTTGGCAGCTTGCAGAAAATATCCGCGACCCAGGTTGGAGTTTCACCCATTCTGATGTGCGCGGCTAATAGTTGCGGCGGCGTGATGGGCAAAATGATCGACGCGCAGAGCATCGTCGTAGCCAGTACCGCGACGGAATGGTACGGCCACGAAGGGGACATTCTCCGCTATGTCTTCCTGCACAGCATCGCACTCGCCTCGCTGGTTGGTGTCCTGGTGTTCCTGCAGGCTTACGTGTTCCCATTTACGAAAATGGTCATCCATTGACCGGCGCGCCTTGCCCGTTGCCGATTGACCTTTGCGTTCCCGGTTTGACCTTGCCGAACCGATGGGGCAAGCTTCTCTTTCTCCTCGATGGTAGGTTGAGGAGCAGCCGCCCAGCCCGGAAAGATCAGCGTGGACGCTCGCATCGTTCAAGAATTCCGCGCCATTGTGTCGGTCCTCGTGGCCTGATTACCTCCGCCGAGGAACTTCATACCTATGAATGCGACGCGCTGACGAATTTTCGGGTCATGCCACTTGGCGTGTTGCTCCCCGAATCCACAGAGCAAGTCCAGTCGATCCTCCGCGTCTGCCATCGTGAACGCATTCCATTTGTTGCGCGCGGCGCGGGAACCGGCTTGAGCGGCGGCGCACTCCCGGTCGAAGACGGCATCGTCATCAGCCTGACGCGCATGAACCACATCCTCGAAATTGACCTGCCCAACGCACGGGTAGTCGCCGAACCCGGCGTCATCAATCTCGATATCACCGGCCGCGTAGCGCCGCAGGAATATTTCTACGCGCCCGACCCCTCATCGCAATCGGTGTGCAGCATCGGCGGCAACGTCGCGGAGAATTCCGGCGGCGCCCATTGCTTGAAATATGGATTCACCACGACGCATGTTCTCGGGCTGGAGGTCGTGCTGCCCGATGGAACGCTTGTACATCTTGGCAGGAAAGCCCTGGACGCTCCGGGCTACGATCTCGCCGGAGTCTTCGTCGGCTCCGAAGGCACGCTGGGAATCGCCACAAAAGTGATCCTGCGCATCGTGAAGCGTCCAGAGTGCGTGCACACGCTCCTCGCGGCATTCCCCTCCACCAACGAAGCCGGCGCAGCGGTCAGTGACATCATCGCGGCGGGCATGCTCCCTGCCGCGATCGAGATGATGGACAACCTGGCGATCCAGGCCGCCGAGGCCGCGGTGCACGCAAACTATCCCGATTGTGGCGCGCTGCTGCTGGTCGAACTCGATGGCCCGGTCGCCGAAGTCCAATACTTGATGACCCACGTCAACGACATTTGCCGCAAGAATGGCGCATGGGAGATTCGTGTCGCACAATCCGAAGCCGAGCGCGCCCTCGTCTGGAAGGGTCGAAAGGCGGCCTTCGCCGCAATGGGCCGCATCTCGCCCAACTACATCGTGCAGGACGGCGTCATCCCCCGCACCGCTCTTCCCCAGGTGATGACCGAAATCGACCGCCTCAGCAAAGAAGTCGGCATTCGCGTCGCAAACGTCTTTCACGCAGGCGATGGCAACCTGCATCCGTTGGTGCTCTACGATCGCCGGATTGAGGGGCAAGAAGCCGCAGCCGAAGCGCTCTCTTATAAGATTCTCGAGATTTGCATCGCCGCTGGAGGATCGATCACCGGCGAACACGGCGTCGGCGAAGACAAAAAAAGGGCTATGTGCACAATGTTCAGCGAGCCGGACCTCGAAACCATGCAGCGCGTCCGCTGCGCTTTCGATCCCCTGCAGCTCTCAAATCCCACCAAGCTATTTCCTACTCCACGCTTGTGCGGAGAGCAGCCCGGCAAATACGTGGCGCATCCGCTCGAGACCTCCGGTATCGCGGAGCGCTTCTAACCATGGACGCGGGCGTCTCTTCGCGATCCATGCAGAACATCGCCGCATTCCAAGACGCCGCCCGCGCCATCGTCTCCGCTGAACATGTGCGAACAGCCAGCGTGGCCGATGCCGTCGGCGGCGTGCAGCCGCAGCTCGTGGTCGAACCTGCAAGTGGGCAAGCGCTGGCGAAAGTACTGAAACTCGCGAACGATGCCGCTTTGGCGGTAATTCCCCGGGGCGGCGGAACAAAGCTCGCCTGGGGCAATCCGCCTCAGCGCGCCGACATCGTTCTCTCGACCGCGCGTCTCAACGCAGTCCTCGAATATGCCTGGTCCGACCTCACCGTTACCGTCGAAGCGGGCTGCACCATGAAACAATTACGCGAAACGCTCGCCCAAATCGGACAGCGCCTCGCGCTCGACTCTCTATGGCCCAGCCGCGCCACCGTTGGCGGCGTCCTTTCCACGAATGACAGCGGCGCACTGCGCCTCCGCTTCGGTTCGCTACGCGACTTGATCATCGGTGTAACCCTCGCTCTGCCCGACGGTACGCTGGCTAAAAGCGGCGGCAAAGTAGTCAAAAACGTTGCCGGCTACGACCTGCCAAAACTGGCGACCGGTGCACTCGGCACGCTCGGCGTGATCACGCAAGCCACGTTTCGCCTTCATCCACTGCCGAAAGAAGCCTGCACGATCTCTTGCCTGGCGCGTGACGCCCGCGAAGCGCAACGCCTCGTGCTCGCCATCCAGAACTCCAAGCTTGCGCACTCCGCTTTGCAGATTCGTTTTGTCGAATCCATGCAGCCGCAGATCGATGTCTTGTTCGAGGCCACGCAAGCCGGCCTCACCGCCCAGGTCGAGCAACTGAAATTGATTCTCGCTCCATCCGCTGCGATCGATCCCGGACCGGCGGTATGGAACGCCCGGCAGGAACTCCATTCCGCCGCTAAAGACAACGAATCGGGCTCCGCCCTCGCAAAGATTTCCGTTCTCCCATCGCAGATTGCGGAAGCGTTCGAAATACTTTCTGCTCTTGCGGCGAATCGAGCTCGCTACAATGCCGTAATGCAAGCGACCGGCATTGGCTCGGTACATCTCGAAGCAACGCCAGCGGCCCTCGCCGATGTTCTAAGAACGTTGCGCACGAAACTCGAAGCGATCGGCGGGTCCGCGATGATCGCTCACGCGCCATCCGCCATGCCCGCGCTCGACGCCTGGGGCGATCCCGGCGACGCATTCCCGCTCATGCGCGCTGTAAAGCAACAATTCGATCCCAAATCTACGTTGAACCCGGGCCGTTTCGTCGGTGGTCTCTGATGGCGGATCTAAAAACGATTCCGCCCGCCGCCAGCGCCTTCGACGCCCATCACCCGCCATCAAGAGAAATCATCGATCAATGCGTCCACTGCGGATTCTGTCTCCCGGTCTGCCCGACCTACGTACTCTGGAACGAGGAAATGGACTCGCCTCGTGGCCGCATCTATCTGATGAAACTCGCGGCTGACGGCAAGTCCGACATGAACCCACAATGGGTCAGCCATTTCGACTCCTGTCTCGGTTGCATGGCGTGTATGACCGCGTGTCCCTCGGGCGTCGACTACGGCAAGCTGATTGAAGCCACGCGCTCGCAAATCGAACGCAATCACCACCGTTCCATTGCTGAAAAGCTTTACAGGCGTTTCATATTCAGCACGTTCACCAGACCGGATCGGCTTCGAATGCTACGGCTTCCATTGCTCGCCTACCAGAAATCCGGTGCGCAAGCTGTGCTGCGCCGCACTGGCATCTTGAATTTGCTTCCGAAAAAAGTGCGCTCGATGGAAGCGCTGATGCCACAACTAGGCGCCAGCGAATTCATCCCGAGCGTCACTCCAGCCCAAGGCTCCCAGCGGCGTCGCGTCGGTCTGCTTCTGGGCTGTGTCCAGCGCGAATTCTTTCCTCAAGTAAACGCAGCAACCGTTCGGGTGCTCGCGGCCGAAGGCTGCGAAGTCGTCGCGCCGCAAGATCAACCCTGCTGCGGCGCACTCCTGGTTCACGCCGGCGAAGAAGCCTCCGCCATTGTGCTGGCGCGCAAAACGATCGACGCCTTCGAAAGCGCAAACGTAGACACGATCATCACCAACGCCGCCGGATGCGGTTCCAACGTGAAGGAGTACGGTCATCTCTTGCGTGACGACCCCCAGTATGCCGCCCCCGCGAAAGCATTCTCCTCGAAATGTAAAGACGTCACGGAATTCCTGGCGGGACTCAAGCCGCGTGCGCAAAGAAACCCGTTGAAATTGCGCGTCGCCTATCACGACGCATGCCACCTGCAACACGCGCAAGGTATACGCCTGCAGCCGCGATCACTTTTGGCAAGTATTCCTGGAATCGAATTGGTGGAAATTCCTGAGTCGGCGGTTTGCTGCGGCTCCGCAGGTATCTACAATCTGGTCCAGCCTGACGCAGCAGACGCCCTGGGTGATCGAAAAGCGCAACTCGTCGCGCCACTGAATGTGGATGTCATCGCCACCGGAAATCCCGGCTGTCTGCTGCAGCTTCAATCAGCGCTGGCAAGGAGCGGCCGAAAAATTCCCGTCGTGCACACCATTCAACTCTTGGATTCTTCTCTCCGCGCCCGCTTCACAGATTCCAGGTCCGATTCGAGTTCCTTATCTTCTTCTTCGACTTTCGCGGCGGAAGGCTCCTGAACCGCCAGCAACGACGCCAAAAGCTCGATCGGATGCAACACCGTGCGATCGAACCCAGCGTGCAGTTGCTCCGTGCACGAAGTTCCGCTCGCGATGAGCTGCCGCGCTCCGCCGCGGTCCTGCTGCACGACTTGCCCGAAAAGGTCCGCTCCGACAGCCATGCTGAGCTCGTAAAAATCTTTCTTGTATCCAAAACTGCCGGCCATCCCGCAGCACTCCACATTCGACGTCGCCACGTCGAAGCCGATTTCACGCAGCAACGTCTCGGTGGGCTCGGCGCAACCAATCGTCTTTTGCTGGCAATGCGCGTGAAAGAAAAGCCGGTAGCCCACCTTCGATTTCGAAATGTCAAAAAATTCCTGCGGCGTGCGACCTGATTTCGCCAGCATTAAGGTCACGTATTCCATAGGGTCAAACGCCCGCGATCGGAACCTCTCGAATCGTTCCTTGCTGTCCAGTAGATGGGAAAGGTCGCGGCGGAACATCGAAAGGGAACTAGGCTCGACCACCACAATGTCGCGGCCATCGCTGACATGCGAATCCAGTTCCATTGCCGCGCGCCGCGCATGCTGTTTCGCGGTGGCGATCATCCCCTGCGACAACGCCGCCCGCCCCTCCGGCACCGACTCGCTCACCACCACGTCGGCCCCGAGCGCACGCAAAACCCCAATGGTAGCCAACCCGCGCTTCGCCATGCCATAGTTCGTAAAGACATCCGCAAAGAGCACCACCTTCGTGTCCCGCCCTTTGCTCGAAGGGGCCTCTAAGCGTCGAGCCGCTTGCACCAGCGTCTGCTTCGGAAACGGCGGCAGGGCGCGCCGGTGGTCCAGTCCAACCCAGCGCTCCATCAACCTGCGCGCCGGACTCACCTTTTCTTCTTCCTCCGCATCGGCACCCGGCTCCGCTCTCTTCCCACCACCACCCAGCGCATTCGACATCGAAGCAAACCGTGTGCCCCATCTCGCAAAGTAATGGTAGTTGCCGAAAAACATCTTCGAGACGGGCGTGCTCCGGTCGTCTTGCGCAGCCCCGGTAACCGAACCGAGCGCGTTGCCGAGCGCAGACCGCTCCTCTTTCCGGTTCAACCGCTTGCCAAGGTTTACGTTCAGCCAGGGTATATCGATACGCACGGGGCACTGATTCACGCATCGTGTGCAACCCGTGCACAGCTCCGAAAAACGCGCGTTCTCCAGCTTGCTCGTGCCCGCTTCCCACGATCCCCCGATGCCGCCCGAATACGTCTCGCCGCCGAACGCATGCCCTCCAACCGTTTGAAAATTCGCGCACGAATTCAAGCAAGCCCCGCAGCGAATGCAATAGAGCGTTTCCTTGAACACCGGATCATCCCGCATGCGCATCCGCCCATTATCGATCAGCACCAGATGAAACTCGCGTGGCTTGAGCGGTTTGCCCGGAAGTGCGAACGCCGGATCCGTCAGCGGCGGACTCAGAAAACTCGTATAGACCGACATTTTCTGGCCGACGGCGCTGGCCGACAGCAGATCCAGAAACGGCGCCATCTGCTGCCGCGTCGGAATGATTTTTTCAATGCCCGCGATCGCGATGTGCACTGGCGGCAAAAAACTCGCCAGCCGGATGTTGCCTTCGCTTTCCACCAGCATCAGCGTGCCGGTATCCGCTGAGATCAAGTTCGCGCCGGTCACGCCGACGTCGGCGTACAGAAATTTATCGCGTAGCCGTTCACGCGCGAACCGCGTCAACGCCTCTCCGGTATCCAGTGGGAGGTCGGTCTTGAATTTGCGCTTAAATAGCGCCGTGATCCGCTCGCGGCTGTAATGCAGCGCGGGTGCCAGGAAGTGCGACGGCTGCTCGTCCGCCAGTTGCAGAATAAACTCCGCCAGATCGCTCTCGACAACCTCGATCCCATCCGCCTCCAAAATGTGGTTGAGGCGAATCTCCTCCGAGGTAATGCTCTTGCCTTTCACGACGAGCTTCGCAGCCCGCCAGTGACACACATCCAGGATGTAGCGGCAAGCATCCTCCGCCGTATTGGCGACGAAAACGTGCCCGCCACGCCCGCGAACGGAGCTCTTGAGTATCTGCACAAGCTCCGGGAGGCCGGCGATGGATTTTTCTTTAATCTGCCTCGTCTGATCCTTCAGCGCATCGTAGTCCGGAAGGTCCGCTACCGCGCGATAGCGGCCCTGATTGAAGTGTTGCGTATTGGTTCGAACCGCGGGGCTCTCGATATCCAATGCCATGCGAATCGCACGGAGCAAATGATCCTTGTCGCTCTTATTAGCCACATCGCGTGGCAAATCAACCTTCACGCCCTTCGCCGCCGGTTTCGGTTCGGTTTCCGCCATGCCTCACTCTAGCAAAAGAACCAGCAGACGATGCGGCCCGTGCACCCCATGCACTAGCGGCCCCATGTCAGCCGTCGCGCTCGGACCGGTAATGAACACAAGATTGCGTTTCAGCCCTTCGCCCTTCAGACAATCCGGATCGAACAGATCTCGCGGCCGCGCCACGATGCGCTCCTGGGCGAGCAAAACAATGTTCAGCGGCATGAGCAAACTCGTCGCCGACACCAGCGGGCGCCCCAGCGCCACACAAACCGACCCGGTGCTCGCCACTCCGGCAAACGCTTCGGTCACCCCAGCATCAGCCGTCGCCAATTGATCGTCTTCCGGCCGGGCAATCACGCCTGCCAAACCGCGCAGTCCGGCGATCAGCGTATCCCCAAGGAATTCCGGTTCGCTCAGCACAATGCCGCGCGCTTTATGCGCCGCCAATCCGACAGCCTTGCGCAACGCCAGCGGCGTCCGCTCGCAGCGCCACACCATAGCGGCGGCTTCCATTGCATTCTCTTCAAATGTCGCGGCGAGATCGACCATGTCGGTTAGCGATGAATATTGTGCAGTGCCCGCAAGGGGAAGTCTATGTTGAGTGTAATTGCTGGGCTTCAGCCCAGCGTTCCGGGCTCTGGTCTATGCCCCAATCCCAAGGGCAAGTTCCGTATCAATCTCGTCCGAGACATACGCTCGTCGCAGACATACGCAATCCAGAAGCGACGACCCCTACGCGTAAACCCGCACGAAAAAATAAATCGTCATGGCCGCTCCCACAAAAATCACAAATCCGCGTATCCAGGACTGCGGCAATTTCTGCGAGTAGTGCGCCGACAAATATCCGCCGCCCACGGCTCCCACGGTCATCACCAGAGCCTGCGGCCAAACAATAGCCCCCGTGATCACGAATGTCACCGCCGCCACTCCGTTAATCACACCGCCCAGGACCACTTTCAACGCATTCATCTCATGAATGTCGGTCATGCCCATCGCGGCCAGCATAGCCAGGTTCATGATCCCGATGCCGCCGCCAAAATATCCACCGTACACCGCCACGATCAATTCAAAGACCGACGCTCCGGCCACCGCGCGGTCACTCGATTCGTGCGAGATCCCCGCCGCAATCCGCCCAGTCAGGTGCTTGCCAAAGGCAAACAAAAGCGTCGCCCCCAGCAGCAACCACGGCAGCACGCGCAAAAAAGTCTGCGCCGGCGTTTTGATCAGCAGCACCGCCCCTGCCAACCCGCCAACCACGCTCGTCACGATCAGCGGCACCATCACCCGTCGCGAAATGTTCAATCGCTTCCGATACGCACCCCCGCTCGCAGTAACACCAATCCACAATGCCAATGTGTTGGTAGCATTCGCCGCCACGGGTGCCACACCAGTGAACAACAGCGCCGGAAATGCAACGAAGCTTCCGCCCCCGGCGACCGCGTTGATCGCCCCACCTAACGCCCCGGCAGTGAACAAGAATATGGCCTGTCGTGTGTCCAAGCGCGCCCTTATCAGCGTGCCTTTGTATCACGAATCCCCAACCTTCCTCCACCGCACTAGCGCATCCCACAGCGTTGACACACAACTGCCTTCTTGACAACGCTCCCCTCCACATATATGAACGTCCCGTCCGAGGAGCGATTCTGCGCCGAGCCGTGTCGATAGGGGCGAAGCGCCGTATTAACACGGCATTAACATTCTTAAGATAACTAGTCTCAGGTTTGGTGTGTCTTTGTTCTCCGATTTTCACGCTGTAAGCCTTGCGGTTCGCTGTCTGTTCGCAGGTTGATTTTCTGGTAGCAATGCGCTTGACAGGGGCGAGTCTTTCAGGAGAGAGTATGGCCAGTCGAGCAGACGCAATCCCGGTTAGCGGCAGCGCCGAATACAGCATCTGGCGTGTAATCCTCGCCTCCGCTGTCGGCACCATGATCGAGTGGTATGACTTCTACATCTTCGGCAGCCTCGCCGCCATCCTTTCCCCGAAATTCTATCCTCCGGGCAACGACACTTTCGCGTACATTGCCTATCTCGCCACCTTCGCCGTCGGCTTTCTCGTCCGTCCGTTCGGGGCCCTCTTCTTCGGACGCATCGGGGATCTCGTAGGACGCAAGTACGCCTTCCTGGTGACCCTCTCGATCATGGGCGGCGCCACGGCCGTCATCGGCCTGCTACCCACGTACAAAACCGCCGGTTGGTTCGCCCCCATCACTCTGCTGCTGATTCGCGTCCTTCAAGGCTTGGCCCTGGGCGGCGAATACGGCGGCGCCACGGTCTACGTCGCCGAGCACGTCCCCGACGGCAAGCGCGGCTTCTACACCAGCTTCATCCAGATCACTGCCACGCTCGGCCTCTTCGTCTCCCTGCTCGTCATCCTCTTCACGCAAAATGCCATGAGCAAGGAAGAGTTCGCCGACTGGGGCTGGCGCATCCCCTTCCTCATTTCCATCATCCTCGTCACCATCTCCCTCTACATCCGTCTGAAGATGAAAGAATCCCCGATCTTCACCGAAATCAAAGCCGCGGGCATGACCTCCCTCCAGCCGCTGACAGACGCCTTCGGCAAATGGGACAACCTCAAGCGCGTATTAATCTCCCTGTTCGGCGCCACCGCCGGCCAGGGTGTGATCTGGTACACCGGCCAGTTCTACGCGCTTTTCTATCTTCAGTCCGTTCTCAAAGTGAACCCCAAAACGTCCAACATCATCGTGGCCATCGCCCTTCTTTGCGCCATGCCTTTCTTCACCGTCTTCGGCGCGCTATCCGACAAAATCGGTCGCAAGTGGCTGATGATGGCCGCCTGCCTCTTGTCCATCATCACCTACATTCCCATCTATAAATCAATGCAAGCCGCCGCAGGCAACCACGTCATCGGCCTGAAGTCCGCCAAAAACAAAGTCACCGGCGCTATCAGTCTGACTCCTCTTATCGCTGACCCTGTCACCGGAGCCCAAGTCCCCGCAAAGGAAGCTCCGTCACCCGACATCCCCAAACTCGTCCTCCTGGTCTTCATTCAGGTCATTTATGTCTGCATGATCTACGGCCCCATCGCTGCCTATCTCGTGGAGGCCTTCCCGGCTAAGATCCGTTACACCTCGCTCTCCCTCCCGTATCACATCGGCAACGGAGTCTTCGGCGGCCTGCTCCCGTTAATTGGTCTATCCCTGTGTGCCGCCACAGGCAACATCTACGCCGGCCTCTACTACCCGATGATCGTAGCCGCCATAACGCTGGTCTTTGGCAGCATTCTGCTAAAAGAAACCCACGGCACAAAGATCTGGGACGAAGTAGGCGGCATGCGCTGACCTCTGTAGGGGCGGGGCTTGCCACTCCCGTCGTCAACACCATCGCAACGGGTCCGCTTGACGCCGATTGACGCCACCCATCCCGCAGGAGCATCATCTTCACCGCCAAAATAATTCCCGAAATCCAAACGGAGCCCCACCGTGGCCAAATCCCGAAACAAAAAACAAAAGCAAAAGCCGCAACCCAAGCCCTCCGCTCCAAAACCGCATCCAACCACCGCACCCCCACCGGCCCCCCAGGAGAACGAAGCCCAAATCGCCGTCCACTGGAAAGAAGAGACCCTCTTCTACCCACCGCCCCAATTCATAGGCCAGGCCAACCTGAACGACCCCAACTTCGTCGCCCGCTTCGACGAGAAGCATTTCCCCGAATGCTTCGGTGAATACGCCAAACTCCTCCACTGGGACCACTACTGGCACACCACGCTGGACACCGCCAACCCGCCCTTCTGGAAATGGTTCGTAGGCGGCAAACTGAACGCCTGCTACAACTGTGTCGACCGCCATCTCGCGCAGCACAAAAACAAAGCCGCCCTGATCTTCGTTCCCGAGCCCGAACGTGAAGCCGCCACCGTCATCACCTACCAGGAACTCTACCGCCGCGTAAACGAAACCGCCGCCCTCCTCCGCGATTTCGCCGGGCTAAAGACCGGCGACCGCGTCACCATCCACATGCCCATGATCCCGGAGCTCCCCATCACCATGCTTGCCTGCGCCCGCCTGGGCGTAATCCACTCGGTCGTCTTCGGCGGATTCAGCGGCGAAGCCTGCGGCCTCCGTGCCGCCGACTCCGGCAGCCGCGTCCTGATCTATGCGGACGGCTATCACCGCAATGGAAAATGGGTTGACCACAAAGCTAGCGCCGACATCGCCGTGGACACCGCCGAAAAAGAAGGCCAGCACATCGAAAGAGTTCTGATCTGGAAGCGCTACCACGGCCACTTCCGCTCGGAATCCCCCATGATCATGGGCCGCGACTACTTCATCGAAGACGTCCTCCACGACTATCACAACCACCTCGTCGATCCCGTCTCTCAAGACTCCGAAGCTCCACTCTTCCTCATGTACACCAGCGGCACGACCGGGAAGCCCAAAGGCTGCCAGCATCGCACCGGTGGCTACCTGGCTTACGTAACCGGCACCTCGAAGTATTACCAGGACATCCATCCCAACGACGTCTACTGGTGCATGGCCGACATCGGCTGGATCACCGGCCATTCCTACATCGTCTACGGCCCGCTCTCGCTAGGCGCCACCAGCGTCCTCTACGAAGGCGTCCCCCAATACCCGGATGCAGGCCGTCCCTGGCGCATCGCCGAGCGCCTCGACGTCAACATCTTCCACACCTCGCCAACCGCCATCCGCATGCTCCGCAAAGCCGGCGGCGACGAGCCTAAGAAATACAACTACCACTTCAAGCACATGACCACGGTGGGTGAACCCATCGAACCGGATGTCTGGCGCTGGTACCACGAAATTGTAGGCAAAGGCCAAGCCGTAATCGTAGACACCTGGTGGCAAACCGAAACAGGAGGCTTCCTGATCACCACCAAGCCCGCCCTGGACGCCATGAAACCCGGCAGTGCGGGTCCGGCCGCGCTAGGCATCTATCCAATCATCTGGGACGAAACGGGAAGGGAAGTAAAAGCCGGTTCCGGCACCGCGGGCAACATCTGCATCCGCAACCCCTGGCCCGGCATCATGCAAACCATCTGGGGCAGCGACGACCGCTTCATCACCCAGTACTACAAAAAATACTGCAAGGACCCCAACAGCAAGGACTGGCGCGACTGGCCCTACTACGCCGCCGACGGCGCCGTCCTCCCAGCCGACGGCTACTACCGCATCCTCGGCCGCGTAGACGACGTCATCAACGTAGCGGGCCACCGGCTGGGTACAAAAGAAGTGGAATCCGCCTGCCTCAGCATCCCGGAAATCGCCGAGGCCGCTGTGGTCCCCGCGGTAGACGACATAAAAGGCCGCGTCCCGGTCGTCTACATCTCGCTAAAACCCGGAGTCCTGGCCTCCAAAAAAATCCAGGACCAAGTCACCAGCACCATCGAAACCATGATCGGTAAAATCGCCCGCCCTAAAACCATCCACATCGTGCCCGACATGCCCAAAACCCGCAGCGGCAAAATCATGCGCCGCGTCCTGGCCGCCATCTCCAATCACATGGACACCGGCGACATCACCACGCTGGCCAACCCCGACATCGTCGAGCAAATCCGCGAACAAGTCCAAGGCCGCCAACGCCTGCCAGTGCAAGAAGGCCCAGCCGACATCAAGCTGTTCGGCGAAGAAACCTAGCCCTTGCACAAGATTGAGGCATGGCTCCCGCTGTTGGTATCAACCCGTCGCTATCGCCGGAATCCGAAGCAATGATTCTAGGGACGGATATAGGCCAGATTGTCGAACCGCAGTCCTTCACCGTTGGTGACCTCGAACGTCACCTGAGAGCTTGTGTCGCGCCACGCGGTCCTCAAGCGCCTAAGCTCCTTTGGCTTGATGCTGAACGACATCTCGCGGATTTCGGGCGAACGAACAATGACCGTCGCTTCCGTCTCTCCATCGTTGGAGACATCGATGCCGGAAAAGATCAGCGGCATGTAAAAATGAAAATCCGCCTGGCGCACTTTTGGATCCGCTAAGACAAGAGTAAAGGTGGCGAATTTTCCGCGCGGCGTCCCGATCTCCCAATCACCTTTGCCCCAATCAATGACACCGGAAGGATATTGGCCGATCAAAGGCGTTCCTGCCGGAAGATGAGGATCGTCGAAAGTGATGTAGGAGGGAGGAACTCGGTCACTCATTCCTTGAATGTCCACGTCTCTGGAACTTGTGTGCCGGATATACAGCACGTGAGTCGAATCATCAAAGGTATAGCCCTGCTCCGTGAGTTCCTTGCGGCGGCTGATGGCTTTACCCCCAATCGTTATCGAGTCAGGAATGAAGTCCAACCGCAATACGTCCGTGGATTCCTCGTCGAAAGTTGAATAGGTGACCGATCCCTTACCATACGCGATCTTCGTAACTGCGGAAAGCGAACCTACAAGATGCGATTCGTCAGCGGGCGCCCATTCGGGGACAGCCCAAAATGCGTCCATCATCCTGCGCGGCCCGTCCGCAAATTGGTCCGTAAACCACCACTGCGTGCTGAAGGGCGCGTGTGCGCCTCCCGGCAGGCCCTGAAAATAGGTGACCCAGTTGTAAGTCCGGTACGCCGCCTCCTTGTACGCCGCATCTCCTGTTCTTGCGTAGTACAGCGCCTCAACGGCAGCAAGCCTCGAACTGTGGCTGTCACAGCATTGATTCGGCAGATTGCAACAGAACTCCTTGCCATTCCCCTGTTCTGTAGTGACCGTCGCGCCGTGGACAATATATTTTGGCCATTTCGGCGTGGTCTTCACCCAGTCAATCAGCTTGCGGGAATGCTCGCGCCAATCGGGGTCTTTTTCCGGATGAAGCAGCACATAACGCGCAAATTCAAGAGGAATGACCTGGTTCATATTTTCCATGCTGCCCTTCACATCTTCGAAATACCCGACCCAAACATTGTTCTGCATCGGATATTTCATCAGCCAAGCCCAAGCCCCCTCGCGAACTTTTTTATAGGAAGCGGTGTCACCCTGGTCTAATCGGATCAGTTCGTCAAACAACATGATCGGCTCAACCACATTCGCGGAATACGGGAACATCCCCTTTCCGCCGTCGACGCGGCCATCACGGGCGAAACACCGGTTTGGCCATGGCGAATTGCGTTCATCGCCAGGCTTGAAGTTCTTTGCGAGCGCCTCCGCACAGCGAATCGCCGCACGGAGATATTTTGTGTTCCCGGTCATCTCATACAGCCGGAGATACGCGTACCCGTCTTCGCCGACCACATGAGGCTCCACAAAATCCTCGCCGTGCGCGCTCCACCCCGTGTAGCGACGGCTCCCCGGATTCGCTGAAGGATAGGGCACCTGAGCCCACACGTAACCTTCCGGGGTCAATCCGTTTTCGAGCTCGTAATCGACGAAATTTTGCAGGAATTCCAAGGTGCGAGGGTCGCCCGTGTAGGGGTAGAGGCGCTCGACAAAACCCTGCATCATGGCGCGCAAATAGCCCGTGGAATTGACCCAATGCCAATCCGGCATCATCTCAAAGGTAGTTCGGTCGAAATCGAAGCAGCAGAAAAAATAGGGCAGCCTTTGCCGATTGTACTGGTCCCAGACAATTGTCCATTGCGAAAGAAAATAAGAGGAATACGAATATCCGGTCTCCTTCGGCATCGGCCATGGCAGGAGCTTCTTTCCGCTGTCCAGTGCGACGGGCCGTCCGGCAATGGAAGACTCATCCACCGTGGAGGTGACCGGGAAAGCCTGTTGTCCTGCAATGGAGGTCGCGGACAATACGAACGCAGTGAAAGCTCTCGCAAACTTGATAGCTTGTTTCATAGCGCCCCAGAAAGTGGTTTGGGAAACGACGGGCCGCAGGTTGGTCATAAAGGACTATGGGATCGTGTATTCGAATTCGTAAGAATGCTTGCCATCCGCGATAATAATATTCATTTTCCCACTGATTCCCGCCAACTGCCCGGTCCCGGAATCCGGCACCACCGCAACCGACAACTCCGGCGCCCCGCGCGTCATCGTTCCAATGTGCTGCAACACAAACGTCCCAGCGCGTCCACGCAACGACCCGCGGACCTTCTCAATCGCCACATAACCTGCCGATCCCTTCACCGCCGTCCCCGCCGTCAACATCTGCCCCTTACTCGTCCCTTCGAGGTCGCCGTGAAACTGTTTGTCGAGCAGAAACCGGCCCAGGTTCGGATCATCTTTGTCCTCTGGAGCCTGAGGTGTTACCTTGACCTCAAATGTACCCTTCGCCTGTTCTGCCACACTCGTCTCCTTCTGAGCCGCGTTGGACACCGGGGATGCTGTCTGCGCCTCCGCCAGCAAGGCCAACCCAAGACAGGCGCAAATCGCCGTGAATGCGCCGGCCTTCATGCCAAACCGCTCCCCCTCGCCAATTTCAACGCCTCAATCGCCGCTCCACGCGCCCCAGCGGTATCTCCGTTCGGCATCACGTAAATCGGAATGTCTGCCTGTTCCTCCCGCTGCACAGGCATCCCCACGCGAACTTCCTCAATAAACCAACGCTGAAACTCAAGACTAGCCTCCAGCGCTCCGCCGCCAATAATCAATGCATCCGGATCAAACGTATTGATCATCTCATCGAAAAAAATCCCGATCCCGTGCGCCTGGACCCGGAAAATCTCCCGGCACATGGCATCCCCCTCGTCCGCCATCCCGCGCACCAACTTCGACGCGCGTTTCAAATCTCCCAATTTCCCGAGTTCGTGACCCGGATATTTCCCAAGAAAATAAGGCAGAAAGGTCTTCCCGATCGCCGTCAACGAGCACACCGACTCCAGGTCGCCCACCCGCCCGCAGTTGCATTCCGGCTGCATTCCAGGAATTCCGCGAATGCTCTGATAAGGAATCAAGACGTGCCCTAACTCCCCGCCAAATCCCTTTCGTCCCTTCACCACATTCCCATCGATAATAATTCCGCCACCCAACCCGGTCCCGATCACAATCGAAACTGAAGTTTCTTTACTGTTCGCTCCAAATATCGTGAAGTGCCCCCATAAGGCCCCGGCATTCCCATCATTCAAATAAGTAACCGGCTTCCCGAGTTTCCGTGCCAGCCCCTCGCGAATATCAAAACCCGCCCAGTTCGGATGCACAAAGTTCGTCGAACCCTTTGCGCTCAGCATGCCCGAGGCGCTGGCTGGCCCAGGCGTATCCAAACCGACGGCCACAATGTCTGTCAAGGGCACACTCGCCAGCTCCGCCGCAATCTTCAACCCATTTTCGATCTGCTGCAGGCACACCTCCGGCCCTTGCGTCGAAAGCGCCGGGTGCTCGCATAATCCCTCGATCAAAAATTTCTCGTCCCTGGTTATCAGGGTGTAGTTAATCGCCGTCCCGCCCAGATCCACTCCTGCCACAACTTCCACGCGATTTCTCCTTCCGCTATTTCGCCGCGACCTCCGCTGGCGGGAGACAGCTTACACGCTTATGCAGCCTCTGGTTTTCGCTTTCTGCAAAGCCGCGCCAAGGAGTACCATGAGCACGAATGATCGCTTGAGTTTAAACGGCGTGACCCATCGATGTGTATCGAGGTGATTCCCCTCAGCTTGAGGCGGCTAATCCGTAGAGATACTCGACGTGCGAGAGAGCGCCGCCGTCCATTCCCTTCACTTTCGGGTTTGTGGATTCGATCAGGTAATATTCGTCGGGAGCGTGAGCGCCGTTGCCGTGGCCCAGGCCGAAGTGACCGGCGGGCAGACGTAGCGGGTCACTGGTGAAGACGTAGCCGGGCCAGGAGCCAGCGAGCCTCGGCAGGATCACAGGGTCGATTCCGTTGCGTTTGTAGACTTCGGCCGCCGCGCGAATAACTGCGGAGTCCGCGGGCGTAGTCGTGGGATCGTAGCCGCCACTCATATGCACATCGATGTCGGCGAAGCCTTTCTTGGCAAGGTGTGCTTTCAAGGCGGCGAGCGCTTCGGCAGCGGTCATGTCAGGCACGAGGCGCATGTCGATTTTCGCGACGGCCTTGCCAGGAAGAATCGTCTTCCCACCCGGACCGGTGTATCCGCCGACGAGCCCTTCGATGTTGATGGTGGGTTGCGAGACGAGCATCTCCATCGATTCTTCCCAGCCCACGTCGTGAATCCAGTGGTCGACACCTTGCTGTTTTTTTGCTTCGGCTTCGTTGAGGCGCTTTGCAGCTACCTCGATCATCGTTTTCTCCTCGGGCGACAGCGGACGCGCTTTCGCGGCAAAACCTTCGACAACCGGGGTGTTGCCGTCCGGCGAAACCAGAGTCGCGAGCGCTTCAACGAGATGCCACGCGGGGCTATCGACTCTCGCCTTGTTGCTGGAATGCAGATCTTTCTTCGGGCCGCGTCCCCACAACTGGCCGCTCGAGGTGAGTTCCAATTCCACCACGCCCTTGGCGCCGAGGAACATAAGGACTTGCCCGTCAGGCTGCTGCGAGGCATAGGGCATGTATACGCCCGTGCACTTTTTCAATGCAGCTGCAATTTCCGGTTTGCGAACCACCTGAGGAAAATGTGGCGAACCGATTTCCTCTTCCCCCTCGGCGACGAACACGAAATTCACCGGCAGCTTCTGTCCTGCTCCACGTATGCCGTGCAGTGCCGCGAGGAAGGTCGCCTCGGGGCCCTTTTGGTTTACGGCGCCGCGCCCGACAATTACCTTGCCCAATCCGGGCTTGTCCACCAGCGCGGCATCGAACGGCGGCGAAGTCCACTCCGAGGGGTCGGCTTGCTTGACGTCGTACATGAAATAGAGAGCGACGGTCTTAGGCGCTCCCGCGTCCAGCGTAGCGAAAATCCCCGGCTGGCCGTCCGTGGGGACCTTTGTGACTTGCTGAAATCCCGCGTCGCGCAGCATGCGCATGGTCAAATCGCAACCTTCGTTCATGCCCCGATTCTCTGCGGCGATCGATGGCTGCTTGATCCATTCCTGCAATCGCTGAACGGACTCGTCGTGGCGCTTTTCAATTTCCTTTTGAATGGCACTCATGTCCTCAGCCGCCGCCGCACCTGAAGCCCAATTTGGCAACGCGAGCGATGCCGCGCCTACCAACCCACTTGCCGCTGCACCTTGAAGGAACATGCGCCGGTCCACGGGAGGGAAGGAGATCTTCAACTCCGCAGCCTTATCCGCATCGCGCTTTGCTTCGCTCATGAATTCCTCCGTGCAATGGGCCAAACGCCGCCGATTGTTCCCTATAACGCGGATAATCGACGGCGAGAGACTACACCGGACCGCGCTGCCACGGCAATGACGTACTGGCTTTTTCGATGAGTGGAGTTCTTCGTGCGACGCGTGCAGGCAGACGCTGCCGCATGATGGCAAGAAACCGATCCAGATCAGGATTCAGGGCAAGCTTATTGCGGGCACTGGGCTTGCACCGCGGCTTGCATCTCTGGGTCGAGCAGGGCGCCGTGCCAATGGGCGGAGCAGAGTTGGCCGGCAGACAGGCCGCTGGTTCCGCGGAGATCGGCGCCGAACAGCGTTGCGCCGTGGAAATCGGCGTTGCGCAGGACCGCCCCGGTCAACACGGCGCCATCCAGCACCGCGGACTTAAGATCTGCGTCCAGCAGGATTGTGCCCTTCATCTGGGCTCCGTTCAGGTTGGCCTGCGTCAACTTCGCGGAAGAGAGATCCGCCTGTTGAAGGTTGGCGAACGAGAGGACGGTTTGTTCCATCTTGGTGTCACGCAAGTCCGCAAGGGACAGATCCGCTCGCAGCATCTGTGCGTAACGCAGGTTGACAGCGTAGAGTGACGCGCCCCCAAGCTTGGCGTTGGATAGGCGCGCATTTTCCAGAATGCTATAGGAAAGATCGGCGGCCCGGAGGTCGGCGCCGGTCAGATTCGCGCCTGAGGCGTTGGATGAGACCAGCAGGGCGCGGCTGATTTTTGCGCGGTCCAGAATCGCATCGCGCAGATTGGCTTCGCGAAGATTGGCGCCGCGGAGGTCGGCTTCGGAAAGATAGGCGCCTTCTAGGTTCGCGCGCCAGAGTTTGGCGTTAACCAGATAGGAGCGGTAGCCGCGGGTGAATCGCAGATTAATCTGGTTGAGGTGCGCGCCCTCTACTTCGGCCAGGCCCTGTTCGCTCCAGTTGCCATCTGGCGGCGGCCCGGAGAGCGAGGCCTCCGTCAAATCGGCATACGGTCGATAGCCGATGGATTGGAGCACGTTCGCGGCCCAGCGACGAATGTCAGCGGTGGAATGCTCGGGAGCGATGTCGCGGTCCGAAGGCAGGCCGCGATTGATACCGAGAGAGAACAGGAGGATAACGCAGCCGGTAGCGAGCGCGGCTCGCAGGGTCATAAATGCCAGGCGTAGGAGGTTTTTGGTTTTGTGGTGTCGCAATTCGCCTGGCCGCAGAAATTTGGAAACGATCGAAGGCAGGCAGGTGGCGGCGCCGACGGAAAGGGTCAGCAAGACCGAATGCAGCAGCGTGCCGCGGAAATCCTGGCGCACGAGATAGCGCAGCCAGAACACGAAGAGCGTTGCGGGGACCACCCAGTAGGCCAATATCGTGGAGAGCATGGTCTCTAGCACCGCGAACGGCGAGCGTCCATCACGCATCCACCGGAAATGACGGCGCACCACGCCCATCAAGTACCACGGGCCGTCTTTTTCCAGCGTTTGACCATCCATGAACACGGCGGGAAGTTCCGCCATGCCTCCCCAGAGACGCAACAATAAGAAGTGAAATCGTACATAGGCGATGAACAGCAGTATCGGCCCACCCAGATAAAAGCCGGTCATGGGAAGGACATTGCCCAGCCGGGAGATCGGGATCGCGGACGAATTCAAGATCAGGCGCAGATCGGAAGTGGTCGCCACCAGTAAACAACAAATCGCGCTGAGAGAGAGCATCAGGAAATAGAACCATCGCGCGACTTTGGTGGCATCTTCGATGGCGCGGGAGCTGTCGAAGGCCGCGACTGTTTCCGGAAGTATGGCGTCAAAAAGATTCGCGCCGCCGAGGCGTCCCACCCATACGCCTTCCGCGCCATAGAGGTTCGCGCCCATCAGATTCGCGCCGCGCAATTCGGCACCGAGCAGGTTGGTGTCGCGCATGTCGGCCTGGACCAGGCTTGCGCCGCGCAGGTTGGCCATAGAGAGATCCGCACCAGCCAGGTTTACGCGCTGGAGAGACGCGCCCTGGAGATTGACGCCGGTCAGGTCCGCCTTGGCGAGGCTCACACCGCTCAGGTCGGCTTTCGCGCCGCTTTCGCCGGCCGACTCCACCCACATTCGGTGCTGATCCAGGACTTCGGCAAGTTCCAGCATCGAAATGGACGCTAGGCTTTCTTCGTTGGCAATTTCGGGCTGCGGGCGCTCATGCAGCCCTTGTGTCTGCACATCGCTCGTCAAATCCGCAGGTTCGGGTGCGGGCGCGACATTTAGAGGGTCCGCTGCGCCGGGCACCTCAGCGGCCTTGGCAGCCTCTGCTAAGCGCTCAGCTTCCAACGCCGCCTGCAGTTCTGCAATCGTTTCGGTTTGAATTTCCAAAGCCATTCCTTGCACTCCTGTCGATCAACCCATCGCGTTCAGCGTGAACCCCAAAATCGTTCGAGGACGGACTTCTTCCCACCTGGCGGGTCTTGCCACCAGCAACGTCAGTCCATACGGGGGGTGGGTCCCGGGCACCGATCATCCTCGCCTAAAAGACTGGTGGAAGTCGCCTGCTCCGAAGTACAGGCGGCTTAGAGGTAACATCGGCGGTGAAAAATCAAGCCTTTCGCGGTCTTGACGCTTAGACATGCGCCGACACGTATTCTTTTCGTGGCCGACCACGCTACAAAGGACAATGGTCAGGTCTGGATCGGGTAGGATTCTGAAGTCAGCAAGGACCGCGAGGTGTTGGAATGAGCACGGCTGTTGTTGGGGAGGTGCAAGGCATTGGCGCCAGGAAACGCGAACCCGTGGCCGGCGCTCTGCACACGATCGTGCTCCTGGTGATTCTGCTGGGAGCGGCTGCGCTGATGTATCTATCGACGAGCAGCGCGCGCTCGGCGCAACAGCCGAATCGCTTGACGTTCTACGGTACAACCATGGTGTGGGAATGGCTGCTGACTGCCTATGTGTTGTTTGGTGTGCGCCGCCACGGAACCCCGCTCAGCGAGGTAACCGGCGCGGCGTGGAAGGACGCGAAGGATTTCTTTCGTGACCTAGGGATTGCCTTGGCGTTCTGGATGGTAGCGTTGGTCGTGCTGGCGGCCACGGCGAAGCTCGTGCATTTCGGCGGGTCCCAGCAAAATCTTAAATTCCTTGCGCCGGAGGGCGCGGCGCAGGTTGCCGCATGGATTGCGTTGTCATTGACCGCGGGAATTTGCGAAGAGACGATTTTTCGCGGCTATCTGCAAAAGCAGTTCATCGCATGGATCGGCAACGCCCCCGCGGGCCTATTTCTCTCCGCGCTGATCTTCGGTGTTTGCCACATCTACCAGGGAGCAAGAGCCGTCGTCGTAATCACGGTGTACGGCGCATTGTTCGGGATTCTGACGCAATGGAGAAAGAGCATGCGCCCAGGAATGGTCACGCACACGCTGCACGACACCTTCAGCGGATTAGCGGTAAAATTCTTGCCGAAGTGAGTCGGATGATTGCTGGGATTTCTCTGTAGAGGGCACGCTTCCGCGCGTCCCTCTATTACGGTCGGATACCCGTTAGCCGTACGTCTGCGCGGCCTTCCGTAAAATACGCGTGAAAATAAAGCAGCCGGAGCGCTCCGCTGAGGGGCCGAGGCACTCCGGCTCATCCTGCCCGCCTCCGCAGTGAGCGAGCAAGAAACTCGTACAAAATCTATAAACACAAAACTGGTAAGACCGTTTCTATTGCTTCCGGTCTTCGTCGCTGCGCAAAAACTCGTAGCGTTCGATCGCGGCGACGACGCCAATGGCGCCCTCGTCACGCGCTTCGGTCCGTTGCACACGGCCAAGGCAGCGCACGCGTACGGGGCCTGCAAGCGTAATCTCGTTTGGCAAGGTCAAGAGGATCTCGATAGCGGAACCCTGTTTGACATCCTTGGAGAGGAAGAAATAGACGCCCCGAGAACTAACGTCACGGGATTCCGTACTGGTCTCGCCGACCGCCGCACCCGTCGTCCATCGGACGGTTAGCGGCAGCCGCATTTGAAAGCGCTGGGTATTGCGGCGTTCGGACGCGGTCAAGGCGGAGCCTCCTGATTGAAAGTAGAGTTTAGCCGGGGTGGGGCCAAGCGACAATAGGACTGCGGATACAAAATCGATTTAAGCTTTGAAAGTACGGATGTACCAGAACCGGCGCGGTCGAGAGCAGTACTCGGTCACGTCCTGCGGCCCGCTAAGCTACTATAAACACAAGACTTGTTGCTTAACTGGAAAATTGACGCAAGGCACTTCAGACCGCAAGCCTTCATTTATTCGGGACAAACCTAGTTTTTTCAGTGTATGAGCTGCGCGCAATCGTCGCGCAATAAATATGGATCGCGTTATCGTGGCGTCGGAGGAAGACCCTACATAAGCGGTATTAGGCCTGGCCGCCGGGAAACTTGATGAACGGGGTCTAACCGCACGGCTAAGAACCAACGTTAAGCGCAGGTGACGGCGACAACGCTGCTGGATGCTTTAACCACAGCGACCCAGAAATCAAGAAACACCGATTCCGAAATGTTCCACGAAGCGAATTTCGAGAGATGGCAGAGCTACGTTTGGTCGATCAAGCGATGGTGGATGGCGTAGAGAGCGAGTTCGAGCCGATCGGAAACGCCCAACTTGTCGAAGATGTTGTGAAGGTGGTTCTTCACGGTTTGCTCGCTGATAAAGAGCTTCTCGCCGATTTCCTTATTGCGAAATCCCTGGGCCACGAGCTGCACGATCTCTTTTTCGCGGTCGCTCAGCAGCGGCTTTTCGCGGCGAGGGCCGGATTCCGAAGACTTCGAGAACGCCTTCATGACTTCCGAGGTCATGCGGTTGTCGAGCCAGATTTCACCGGCGAAAACCCGGTGAATGCTCTTCACCAGCAAATCCGTGGCGGATTGCTTGAGAACGACGCCGCGTGCGCCGAGTCGCATGGCGCGCACTACGTCGCGATCATCTTCCGCGGCTGTGAGTACTACAACGCGAGTGGGTATCGTGTCGAAGTTCACTTCTTCGAGCACCGCAAGCCCGTCTTTATCGGGCATGCGCAGATCGAGCAGCAAGATATCCGGCTTCAGCTTCGCGAGCATCTTGATACACTCGGCGCCGTTCTGAGCTTCGCCGACGATCACGATATCTTCGTCAGCGCCAAGCAGTTTGCGCAAGCCGTCGCGGAAAATTGCGTGGTCATCCGCGAGGAGGACACGAATTTGTTGTTTTGGTTTGGCCATTAGCCGAGCGGAATCTCGATAGACAGACGCGCTCCGTGGCCAGGATTCGACTCCACGGTCAACACGCCCCCCACGGTACGCGTACGCTCCTTGATGGAGATAGGACCCAACCGCAGACGGTCTAACTCGTCGCCTGTGAACCGTCCAGCGAAGCTAAACCCTTCGCCGTTATCGTCAACCACCAAAACGAGCCGGCTGTCGTCCTGCGACAGTTTTACCACGACATGGGAAGCCTTAGCATGCTTTTTTATATTGTTGAGTGCTTCCCTGTATATCTGGAACAGTTCCCGGCAGACGCGGTCCGGGGCTTGCACCTCGACGGAATCAATCAGTAAATCCAAGGCGAGGGTGGATTCGTTGCGGAAACGTTCGGCAAAGCCAATCATCAGATCAACCAGGTCGGCGCTCTGCACTCGAACCGGGCGCATGTCCGTCACCATTCGACGGAGCTCGGCGGACTCGCCCTTAACCGTCTGCTGTAGCAAGGCCAGGCTGGCGGAGGCCTGCTCGGGCGTCACCCCGACCTGCCGACGGAGCACGTCTAGCTGGATTTCAAAGCTCAGCAGGGTCTGGAGGATACCGTCGTGGAGGTCGCGGGAGATGCGGCTGCGTTCAGCTTCGATGGCGCGGGCGCGCAGGTGGCGTAACAGAAAGACGTTCTCTAGGGACGGGCCGATGTGGCGGGAAATGCGTTCAAACCAGGCTAAGTCGTCTCGGGTGAAGCGGTTGCGGCCATTGAGAAGAAACAGTCGCCCGACGGGCTGGCCACCCTGATCGAAAGTGACCGTCATCATGGACTTCAGCCCCAGCAGTTGCTGCGTCGGGCCGGGGAGCCGCGGGAGCGACTTTAGGGACCGGCCGTCCCGGCGGTCCCAGCCAAATCCCGATCCCGCTCCGACAAGGCTGTTCCAGCTGATGCTCGCGTCGGCGTCATCGAGCAAGAGGCCATCGGCGCGCGTCAGCGGGAGATTGTCGGGCATTAGGCGGTCGCCTTCGCCGGCTTTATGGCGCCAGAGAAAAATGCGTTCAAGGTCGGTATCGCGATAGACGAGCAGCGCCTCCTGAACCTGGAAGGCTCGTGTGAGCTCATCGAGGAACAGGCGGAGGCACTCGGCCAGACCTTGGTCGACCTCCATGGTGCTGGTGATGCGTGAAAAGAATTCGTTTTGCACCGCGAACAGGCGGTTGCGGTCGCCAAGAAAGGCGATGCCCGCGCCGGCCGCGAACGTAGCACCCGCAAGACCCAGCCACGAGACGATCCTGATCCAGTGGATTTCTCCTTTCACGACCGTAAGCAAGACAAGTTCCAGGGATAGGAGGCCCGCGAGGGGGAAAGCGGAGTTAAGGCCCCAGCGAATGCCTGCGACGTAGCAAACAAACAGATAGGGAAACCATGCGGGAACCATGGTTGGGCTGACGATCATAAAGTAGCCCAACGCTACCAAGTCGCAGAACAGTGGCAGGTGCCACGAACGGCTGGGAACGATTTTTTCAAACAGCACCGCGCAGAGTGACAGTACCAGATACCCGATCAGAAATGAGATCGAGCCCTTGGCGTGCACCGGCGCCGACTGCTGTAGCAGCGCGATCAGCGCCAACAGAACGATGATTGGGCGGGCATAGGCAATCTGCCGTTCAAAGTGTCGGCGATCGGTTTCGTGCGGATTCATGCGCGGGGACGCATTCCTTATCAATTCAGTCTAGCAAGGGATGGCGAGCACGCAGTAAGGGCGTTTCCAGCTAAGAACGAGTCACCGAAAGGACACCAAACACAGACGCCAATCGCGGCGAATCCAAGGCAGGCACACCCCAGTCACTCCACCCAACGACTGTCGCTGTCCTCTTGGAGTGCGCAGCTAGCCGCCGCCTTGATGAATAATGATTACCCGCCAGGCCGTGTGGACGACCTTGCAGAACGCCCCGCATAAACCGCCGAAGGCGGTGAGGCGCGGCCGGACTGCGCACCCTTGGCGGTCTCCGGACTGGTGATCGCCCGCCGAATAGCCGCCAGCGGAGCATCATCGTTCAAGTGCACCGTCTTGCCGTCACTATCGATGCCCAGTTCCTTCCACATAGCAGAAAGATCGACTGGCATCGGCTGATCTTTCATCTTGCCATAGAGCACAATCAACACCGGCACCCCTGTGGCCTGATCTCCGGCCTTCAAGGCATCTTCGACTTTCCAATCGTAGCGAATGTCGCCGCCGGCGTTCAGAATCCCGCGCAGCGCATCCTGCAGACCCTTCTTGTTGTTCGTCTGCTCTCGAATTTTGACATCGGCCATGAAGCAGAACAGTGCCCCGCCCCAATACGTGCTCGCCCACGTGTGCGTGTGGTCGAGACCCTTGTCGTCTGGATCCGGAACGCCCTTACGCATGTCGCGCGCCAAATCCGTCCACATTTGTAGCGCGGTCATTTGCCCGGCCTGGATTCGAGCGATTGGTTCGACATAGGTCGAAATCCCTTCTTCGATCCAATGGTGCTCGTCGGCCATCGATGGAAACGCCAGGTGCACCATCTCGTGGGTCAACATCCAGTCTTGGGCCAGCCCTGCGGGTATCGTTTCCGTTCCGACGCCGATCTTGATCAGACCGCCGCCGTCGCGTCCCCAGGTCATGCCGTGCCGTACCCCGCGCCCGTCAAACGGTGCAATGCGAAGCTCCAAGTGCGGAACTGGAAAGCGGCCGTAGTATGTGGCCACTGCTTCCCCCGCCATCTGCACCCAGTGCACCAGATCAGCCTGCGATAGCTTCCATTCGCCTGACTCGATCGCCACGTCGATGCGCGAGTCCCCAATGATCAGTGTCGAAGTCATGTCATCCGCCCTGGCGCAAGCCACCACCGGAATCCAAGCCAACGATAAAACCAATAGACAACGAGCGATGCGACGCGTCAAAGGGTAAGGTAACCCGGTACAGGGCATGGAATGACGACCACTGGCGTCAAGCAACTGTCTTTTCTTCAACTCTCGAGCGAGCGAACCGCCGGCACGATCGACGTTCCGCTGCGGAAACCGAGCAGCGCATCCACCGCAAACTTGCCCGACCCAAAAGTCAGGATGATCAACGAAGCGATCAAGAACGTGTAAGGGGCGGCCGCGTAGAATTTGTCGGGGTCAGAGAAAATCGAGAATAGCGCCTCGCGATCCGCGGTGATGTAGGCGACGATCAGGTTGATGGTCATCGCCAGCGCCGTGAGCCGCGAGAGCAAACCGATCGCGAGGAAAATCCCGCCGAAAAATTCCAGGCAGGAAATGGCTAGGGCCGTCTGTGCGGGCAGTGGCAGCCCGAGGCTCGTGAAAAAGTCTGCGACGTTGGACAAATGGTGCAACTTGCCCCAGCCGCTCTGAATCAGTTGCCAGCCCCAATAGAGCCGCACAAGAAGAAGAAACGGAGACTGAAGATAGCTGATCAGATCGAAGAATCGATCGTAGAGCTGCCGGAATCGTGTAATCAGGGTTTTCATATGGAATGAGGGTCTCGCTCGCGAGCCTTTTCAAGAACTCGCTTGCTTGTTCTCCGGCCGGCAGAACCATCCCAGCGTGGCCCAATTCTGAAACCATTGCTGCACGGAAGCGGCTCGTTCGTCCGGTGGGATTGCACTCTTGCGGAATGCCGCGTCGATGGCCTTCTCGAGGGTCTTCCCTTGCCGCAGTGCGGCCAATACCGCGAACTCCTCCGCTTCGATGCGCCGGAAATATACGGAATTATCGATCCGGTGAACTACCAGGAATATCGCTCCGGGCTTCAGCTTGGCGACCGCTCGCACATGCTTTCGCTTGCGGCGTTCCTCGAAGGCGTTGCTGGCGAAGTCTTTGTCTTCATCCTCTTTGCGCATCGCGAGCAGCAGATCGTCGACCGGATAGTGGAAACTGAGCAACTGCACGTACGGTTGCAATTGCAATCGTAACCCTGCGCCGCTTACTCCGGCGAGATCCTCGGTGCGCAGCGCGGGTACCGCCGCGGCATCGAACGCCTCAATGTCCGCCCATTCGAGCCGCGCGATGTCCAACACCAGCTGCTGCCTGGTTCCGGCCCACTTCGGATGCTTACGCAGCCACGGTTCCAGCTTTGCGCCCAGATTGCGCAGCGTGAACGATCGCGAAGGGCAATCCATCAGATAGGCCTTGCACATCGCGTCGAAGCGTCTCTCGCCGAGCACCGAGCGCACTCCCGGAAAATCCTCGGTCATGCTGGAGAACAACCGGAACCAATATTGCCGGTTGTAAATCTCCAGCCGTTCGAACGAAGTAAGGCGGTCGTTGGGCTTGATGAACCGCGCTGCATAGGAGCGCATGGACCGGCCGTCGGGCGCTTTGTGCTGCATGCGCTCGTTCGCGGTGAGCGGCTGCATCACCGCGCGCGCCATGGTTCGCTGCAATTTCAGGAGTTTCATACCGCGGTCGCAAGCACGCTGGACGCCAGGAACTTGTTCGCTTTCAAAGCTTCGTCGTGCACTTCCTTGAACGAAGGAATACTGTCGTCCCATTCCAATAAGGTAGCGGTATGCCCGGCGCGATGGATCGCGCGGTCGTACAGTTTCCAAACCGGATCGATGACCGGATGATCGTGCGTGTCCAGAATGTATTTGCGATATTTCGAGTGCCCCGCGATGTGAATCTGCGCCACGCGCTCCGCCGGAACACTGTTCACATAGGTCATAGGATCGAAGTTGTGGTTCTGCGACGAGACATAGATATTGTTCACGTCCAGCAGAATTCCACAGTCGGCTCGCTCCACGACTTCGTTCAGGAACTCCCATTCGGTCATCTCGGAAACGTGAAACTCGGCATAACTGCTGACATTCTCGACGGCTACGGGCACTTCCAGAAAATCGCGAACCTCGCGCACCTTCTGCGCGGTAATCTTCGCCGCTTCAAACGTATACGGCATCGGCAGTAAATCGTGCGTGTATCGTCCATCCACGCTACCCCAGCAAAGGTGATCGGACACCCAAGGCGTTTTCGTGCGCTTGACCAGATCCTTTAACCGCCGCAGGTGCTCGCGGTTGGGCTTTTCCGCCGACCCGAAATACATCGACACGCCATGCTGCACCACTTTGTACTGCTCCAAAATCTGATCCAGGATCTGCAGCGGCCGTCCGCCATCGACCATAAAATTCTCAGAAATAATCTCAAACCAATCGACCACCGGCTTGCGCGTCAAAATATGATCGTAGTGCGTAGCGCGCAGCCCTATCCCGATGCCATAATCGGTGAATCCATTAAACTCATTCGCAGGCATTGCAATCTTCTCCGGGCCCAGTCAAAGAATTACAGGAAAGCACGAGGGCCAGCGAACTTCACCAGCCCCCGTACAAACAATAAACGATTGCCGCTTATCGTTGAGGATGTTACTCGGGCATTTTGCTGCCGTCAGTCGCGCAGCCGCCCTTGCCCTTGCAGGAGTTCTTGGCCTTGCAGCCGTTGTCGCTCGACTTGCAGCCGCCCTTGCCCTTGCAGGAGTTTTGGCCCTTACAGGCGTGCTTTTCTTTTACTTTCTTGTCGGTCTTCGTGTCGTCCTGCGCTGCCGCCGAAGCGTTTGCGCCGGGTGCGAGATTCGAAGCCTTTACCGCCGCGCCAGTTCCCGCGAGCAAGCCCGCGATCGCTGCGCCAGTGAGTAGAAACCTATTTGACTTTGTCATTTCCCCAACGTCCTCCTGAATGAATTTTACTTCTCCTACTTCAGGCAGAAGTTCTGCCAGAAGACCGTGTGACTTCCCCACAGCACCGTTTCACTCCGTCCTGACCACAAGGCAAATTGCGAGCGTTTTGTCTGGGCCAGGACTCGGGCTCCGGTGGGCGGTCTCGACGGCGGGTCTAACCTTACGCCCGATCAGAGTCCGCCTGCCAGCAAAAATATCGTCCCGCCTTGCAAAAACTTTGTAACGTAGGCCGAGGCCATTCCTAGTACTGAGCTCCGCAAACTCCCAGCCTCTGTGGCACAGCCATTCCTGGCTGCGCTTCACTGACCCGACGTCCCCGCTGTCGGGGGCAGAAACGACAACGCAACCTTGCTCTCCCGTAACCCAAGCACTCTGTTGACCTTGGCCGAGACCTCCTCCGGCTTGAAAATCGGTGCCGAGCACGTCCGTTCCGTACAGACATACGCGGCCGCGCGCGGAACGGACGGATACTGCACGTCGGGATTGGGCAGCTTCCCCTCTCGCGTGTCCCACCATTCCAGCCGCTTATAAAAGGATGGATACTGCAAGGCCGCCTCGAACAACGCTCTCGCGGCGGGATCATCTTTCGGGCCGACAACCGTCAAGTGCAGCGGCGGACGACCTACTTCATAGTCCGCCAGCAGCACGATCGCCACCGGCAACCGCGTCGCCACGGGAGCCGCCGCCAAATAGCGCATCGCCGTGTCGCTCGTCGTTCGATATTTCGCCTCGCCGGTGGCGTGAAACAGCAAGTTCGCCGCACGCGCCACCGCGACATTCTCATCCCGTTGAGGGTGTGGCTGATACGCTCGGTCGGTCGGCGCTACCGATGAGACGAATCCCGCACCGCCAGGACTCCGGAACGTCCGGTCAATGTACCCCATCGATGCAATCGCACTCTTCAGCCATTTCCGGTCCGCGGTCACCCGATACAGCGCAAGATACGCCCGAGTCATCGCAACGGAATCACCCAGGAACGGCCCGCCGGCATCCTTCGACCCGTGCCGAAATCCCCCGCCCGGCAGTGCCCGATGCTGAGTCACCCAATCCGCCGCGCGCACAGCCTGGTCCAGCGTTTTCGGGTCAGCCGTCACCTCATAAAGCGAAGCCAGCCCAGTAATGGCCCAGCCGTTTTCCCGAGCGTAAATGTGCGTGTCCACCCGCGGTATGCCCCGCTTGCGGCGTTCTGGATCGTTCAGCGCAAAATACTCCGCGCTGTGCTGGCCCTCGATCACGTCTGCATCCTGGCTGGTATAGAAAGCCCCGTCGGGGCTGGTCAGAAATGTCGCCAGGAATCGCTGAATCGCCTGAGCCGCACGCAAATATTTCGGATCGCGCCACTGCGCATACGCTTCCGCGTAAACTCGCAGGTTCTCCGCCTGCACCGCCATGATTTTCTCGAAGTGCGGCTTGGTCCAAACCCCGTCGGTCGAATATTGATAGACGCCGCCCCACACGGGGTCCAGCAGTTGGAGCTGTGCATCCAAAGTCTGCTTGGCCATGCTCGCAGCCCGCGCATCCCCATGCGCCGCCCGGTCGATGGCCAGCTCCACCGAATCCACGTCCAAATATTTCTGGTCAGTCCCCCAGCTACCCTGCTTCGCGTCGTATCCCGCCAGATAATCCCTCTCCAGTTGCGCTCTCAGCGCATTCGCCAGCAGCGGATTCGCCGGAAACGCGATCCCCTTCTCTGCCTCGACCGACGGCCCCGGACTCGGATCGTCAATAATCGCTTGCAGCAAACTGGCCATCTCGTCGGGCGTCAGATAGCCCTGCCGCTTCACAATCTCGTGGCCAGCATCGTCAAACACCACCGTTGCGGGCCACCCGTAGTCCTCGTACCGATTCGAAAGATCGGGCCGCGAATCCTGATCCACACGCACCGTCAAATATTTACTATGCAGCAGCGCCAGCACCTTCGGATCGCGATACGTGGTCACATCCATGACGTGACACCAGTGGCACCACACCGCCTCCAGATCCAAAAGGACAAATCGTTGCTCGCGCTTGGCTTGGGAAAAAACTCCGTCCGACCACGGAAGCCAGTTCAACTTGACCGAAGGCGATATCGCGTTCGGCTCTTGTGCTAGTGCGCTTTGGGAAAGTGCCATGGACGCCAGCAGAACCCCACGAAGTAACGTGCTACGTTTCACCAGTGAACCCTCAGCTAGCTATACGCCTTCCAGTGAAGTTTGGATTTGCGTCCTACGCGAGGCCGGTCAAGCGCGACGTCCATCACGCAAGGGCTGGGGGCCCTTTTCGCACACTCTGCTCCTAAACTGCCCGTCTCGACAACGTAAATTTTGCCATGGCACACACCCACCAGGTACGCGCCAGACAGCGAACGGTCACACCAAACCACGACGGTCGGTTAGACTCGCCCGCCCTCGAATCGTGAGCGCGATTTGCTTGACCGATTTGCTTGACACTGGTCGCTCAACGCGGCCGCCATCATTCTGCAAGAGCCACACGAAGTGACGGCATCCTATCGTTCTCATGAGATTCGAGGCCCCGACAACGTGTTCTCACATCGAGTCGGGTAGTCACACTTTATTATCAAGTTTTCCACAGGCTAGACCATTAAGCCTATAGACGTTCACGAATTCCCAGGGCCATGCTGCCCACTGGGAGTCACATCGGGGTCATGCACAAGAAGTGGTACCTGAAAGATCCATACGCCGATTTTCCGCCCATGCCGTTCATTGCTCTCGACTACGTGCTCTGTGCGCTCGTGTTTTTCCTTACAGGAATTGCATCCAGCCCACAAATCGCCAGCCTGATCGCATCGATCGGCAAGTGATGGCGGTGTCCGATTTCTTGCAACGTGCGGCAGCAAACGATCGGGCTCGTGTCTCCTGGCCTTTTGGAGTCCCACGCGTAGCGGTAGCTATATCCACGCAACTTGGTTTTGGTCCGGCGCTTGTCGACAACGGAACGAGTTACGGCGTGCCCCTCGACGCTCTTTCCAAAAGAATTCTTATCTTTGCCAAGGGCGTATCATAGGCCCCGAAAATTTGCATTTCCGGGTGCAGCGTCGTGTACTCGTCGGCCGCCTTGCGCAGCGTTCGGTAGATCTGTTCCGCTTCCCGGCGTTGCATCCTCTGATTGGGAAGATTCGCAATCGCCTTCTTCACGATCAACAACATCAACGCTGGATCGTCCACATGCTCGAAGCCTGCCGAATTTCTGGCATCCATAACCCACTTTAGAATAACGTCGCTCAGAGTCTGTGGCATGCGGTTCGCCCGTTGGCGATCATTTTAACAGTGAAAATTTTCCCGTGCCAGATGACGAGGAGTAGCTCAGCTGGTAGAGCGTCGGCCTGTGGCACATAGGATGTTGAACCTTAACACGCTGAGCCGTCGCAACTTATCTATTTTTCGCAACCTTGAATGGACCCTCAGTCGGACCTGTTCTACGGGTAAATTTGGCCTTCCAATTTCGTAAGGCTCTATCCCGCAAACACTGTATTCCCCGCCGCCCGCGCGCATTCTAACCTCAACTATGGACCTCCTAATTATCTTCACTGTCGCGCTCCCCGCGCTCATCGTTGGGCTGTTTGCGTATTGCCTATATTTGACAAAAGGCGTGGAGCGCGAGCACCGATAGTCCATTGCCTCGACGAGAGTTTTATGCGTTTCCGATTTACAGCCAGATCGCATAAGTGCCCCACCTGCGGTAGCCACCTACTGCGCCATTCGCACAAAAGAGGTGTGCTTGAGCGTATCGTGTGTTTAGCGTTTTTTCTTCAGCCCTACAGGTGCGAGGGTTGCGATGCGCGGTTTTTCCAGTTCGTCGACATTGCAGAAAAACTAACGCACAGTTAGGTGCACACTCGCCAGATGTATATAAAGACGCCCTCTAGCCAGAGTTGGGCACGTGGTGGGCACACGCCGTCGGGTATTGATTTCCCACGTTGCTTAGAGTTATGCTCGCCCCGCAAGGTCCCTCCAGCAGTTCGGCCCCTCAGCATTACATCTAAGGAGCACCCCATGAGCGATGAAAAAGAGACCAAGCTGTCACAAGACGACTTGAAGCAGGTCGCTGGTGGTAAACCGGCGGCGAAAGAGCTGTCGCCGGAAGAACTCCACAAAGTGGCCGGAGGAAGTGTCGACTATTTTTTGAAGATTGAAGGTGTCCCGGGAGAATCGCTGGATGACAAGCATAAAGACGAAATTGAACTTTGATAAGCCCGGTATCACCAGGAGCAAGCCATGAGCGACGAAATTAAAAGCCTGAAGAGACAACGGATGCACCGGCGGCGCTGTCTGATACGGACTTGCAGCAAGTAGCTGGAGGCAAAGTTAGCCTTCAGGACTTCCACTTCACGACGACCACTGATAAGAGCAGTCCGCCACTCCTTGAATCAACAGCGCCCGCACCACCCACTACGCCACCAGCCAAATAATACGGGCGCGTTTAAACTCAATATCCTAGCCTTTAAGTTGGCGTGTCCCCAGCAACCACGGCCAATTTGACGACTTCGACCGGTTGGGCTCTTAGAGTGGCGAGCCTGAGTCGGGCAGCTTCAATAGCCTCGCGCTCCAGGTTGCTGATCTCAATGTGGCTGTTCAGTCTTTCTGATATCGCCGCGTTGGCACCTGCAACTCGGAGAGCCATTCTTGCGCTGTCCGTTTCAAAAATGGCGGACACATACGCTGTTCGCCAAGCCGACGAGGAGGTATCCGTCACAGAGCCTGCTTTCTGAGGTACGGCATGACTGTACGCCTACGTACGAAGGATAGCTACGGCCAAGATTTCCGAGCCTTAGCGTAGAGCTGGAAGCGGATGCGAGAGCCTACGCGGCAGTTCATAGGAATGCGGCGTCAGTGGCAAAACGAACGGAAAATGGGACTAGTCCTCAAGAGCCTGTCGCGCTCCATCTCAACCACGAACTCATTGTCTTGTAGAGCTATCCACAAACGTCGGCCCCGAAATGCGCCTTTGAAGGCTATGCCATTCGCCACGAAGTCAAAGAACTTGAATCCATCTTCCTCGGTTACAGAAACCAAATCGTTTGGTGGTACCCTAACTTCAGTCTTCCCTTGCGCCAGGTCATTGCACATCTGATCGAAGAGAGTAATCAGGTTCATTTCTATCCTCCGATTCGACTAGCCCAAAAATTCGCCCGGTGCATAGAACCTAGCAACCTATTTTAAAGTGGTGCTACGAATGCCTAAGTGGTTTGCCCAAAGCGTTACGTGCGCGGCCGCGAAATTCGACCCTGGCGCCCGCAACAAGCCTTCGCATCAACTCGTCAGCCGGCGCATGTGCTTCTTGTCTCGCACAGAAATCCCCGATTCCCGCCAACACAGATTCCCCTCGTAGGGGCGGGGCTCGCCCCGCCCGGCTTCAACCCCGGCAACCCCCGCCGCCAAGCCACATGTAACGCCCCGAAACATTCCCGTACCGCCCTCCATCGATCTCAACGATTCTTCGCTGAAGCCTCTGGACGTCACCCGCGCCCTGGCGGGCAGCTAACCTCCGACTTTTGTTCCAGCGCACGCGGTCCCGCTCATTCCAGAGGGCTCGGAGCCCGGACAGGCAACGCCCATTGTCCGTTTTCCGTCCCCTTCACTCATGCTAAACTGCTACCTGTAGCGGCCGCTTTCTGTTTACCCTGAATCTCGAAGGGGAGCGGGCGCTGTCGAGTGGTGGGAGTAGCTCAGCTGGTAGAGCGTCGGTCTGTGGCACCGAATGTCGCGGGTTCAATCCCCGTCTCCCACCCCATATTTATCTGACGATTTCGAATCCCAGGACCAAAACTGTACGCAAAATAACCGACCTTCAGCTCTTTTTTAATGCTTGATCCCTGAACTACAAACAAACCAGCGGGCGGCAGTCTTTTGGAGTTCGCTGCAATCTGGGTCACTGTCACAGCCCTACAGGCCCTGCCCCGGAAATGATTACATCGTGAATAGAATGATTTTGTGCGGATTTCTTACTTTCAGGTGTAGCTTTCATATAGTAGGTGGTGGGTCGCGTTGTAGCCCGAATTTTGCTTCTATCAATCGAACGATTACCGCAAAGATTATGGCGGTTGTAACGCCGAACATGAGCATTCCATTCGCTGCTTCAATGGGTTCCAACAGTCTCCACCGAGCTGATAACACTGTGGTGCTGTCCCCGAGTGTCGTGTAGGTGACCCCAGAATGGTAGAGGGCGAAAGCGAAGTTTGAAAACTCGCCGCACAGAACGAACGCTAATGCCCAGAGCGCGATCTCGACGAAGTGGGCAGCGAGCGCCAACAGCGTGAATTTAGTAACAAGGATCACGTCCCAGAGCCAGTTACCGGCCCGGCCGCGCGCAATATGATGGAGGACTCCCGTGATGACCACTCCCGGAAGAAGCGAATGGACAACGACGGTGAAGAAGGTGGTTAGCAGGGCAACGAGTAGTAGAGACATCGCTGATCTTTGATGCATACCGGATGGTGATTGCGGACTGCCACCACACCCTTCGTACTCACATGAGGCAGACCTTGGGGCAGGTCACTACCTGAGCTAACCCGCCGGCCTATTCCACTTTTACGATGCTGGAGGCGCAGAATTTGTCGAGCTGATAGAGTCGAGCTACTCTGACCTTCAGCTTTTTTAATGCTTAATCCAACGCGACAAAATCGTTGTTTAGCCTCCTAGAGGAGCAAGAGCATGTCGAATGCGGAACCCCAAGCACATCACCTGTCCTTCGGCGCGAAATATGTCCGAAATGCAAGCATACGCAACCATCCCAAACGGCAACATCTCCCGCCAGGTGTTCGTCATTTTTGCTAGGCCATTGACACCGTTCCTCCGGTGATCGGGTTCCATTTTCAGGCGCTTACGAATGGACTCCAGCTTGCACTCCGCTAGATCGACCAGTCAGCTCTATCCGCTGGCACGCCTGAAGGAGCATAAGAAATGACACCTGTCGCAGAAGAATCGGGAGCGTCGCCTGTGTCTGACGCTGATCTTGCGTGCCTCGCTTCGCCTGATGTATTGGCCCGTGCCCGCAAGATCAAACTTTTTCTGATGGACGTAGACGGTACGCTGACCGATGGCGGCGTCTGCCTGATCTCGGCCACGATCGCCGAAGACTCAGGGAAATCGATCGTCTCCGAAATGAAAGTGTTCAACTCCCAGGACGGCCAGGGATTATCGCTTGCCCACACCATGGGGATTCAGACCGGCTTCATCACCGGCCGGCATTCACCGGCCGTGGCTAAGCGTGCTCAAGAGCTGAAGGTCACTTTTGTTTATCTGGGACAGGAGAAGAAGACGGCGGCTTTCGAAGAGTGCGTGCAAAAGGCAGGTGTGACCGAAGACGAGGTTGCTTATATGGGAGATGACCTGCCCGACATTCCTCTGGCGCAGCGAGCCGGACTGGCCGTGTGCGTAGCCAACGGGGCACCTGAGCTAGCGGCTGTATGCCACTTCATCACTCGCCGGCATGCGGGGCGGGGTACCGCGCGCGAGGTGGTGGAACTAATCCTGAAGGCGCAAGGACGTTGGGAGGAGGCGGTGCCCCAGGCGCGTGCGTAGCAAAACTGCCGGCTAAGAATTTAGAACGAAACCGGCGATTGGTTGGATTCTGATTTGGTGTTTCCTTACTTTGAGTTGTGGCCTCTCAGGTGCCACTGTCTGTAAACAGAAAACACTCAACGATCCGAATTTGCGAACCGTCGGAAGGCTAGGCCGCGGTCAACAGTTCAAGGACCGTCTCATCCGTCACCCCAACTAGATTTACCGCCGCCTCGCCGCGCCGTGGCCGCCGCCGCCGAAGAAGCAGGCTAGGCCAAACAGGTAGCCAAGTTGTACCAGGCTCCGTTATTGTGAACCTCGTAGATACTGAGTTCGTTTTTGAACAGCGAGGCCACAAAAACAAACGGCGCGATAAACCCCTGCCACAGACCCATCCAGAAGCCCGCAACTCCCCCGTGTTCGCTCGCCGTTCCCTTCGACTGGTTAGGCCCCGCCGTGCATCCAGCCAGAATGCCCAGCAACAGTAGGACAACCACGAGCAAGGTCAAAGAGGCTTTCATCGCGATTCCTCCCGCACATACGCTTACGAAGCGCACGCGTGAAAAGTCTCAAAAGCTCCGTGCGTGCTACATTGGAAAGCTAGGATCGCGGTACATGCAGCCTTCACTCTCGCAAGCTTTTGTTTTGGAGGCGTGGAAAGAGCGTGGTGCGTAGAGCGGTTCGCAAGAGAAGGCTGTCAGCGGAAATAGGTGTGTTGGTGTCGCGCTACGATGACCCAGCCCACCGTTCTATGACCCTGATCTTGACTCAGAAGAACCTGAGATAGTTTTTGAACAGCAACGCGATAGTTTCGTTGATGAAGCGAAAGCTGAATTGACACAGTTTTTTGCTCAAGAGTCTGAAGCGGTTTTCTACCAGCGGCAACTGCAAGTGATTTTCGAGGACAAGTACTTCCATTGGATTACAGTCCGGGCGCTCACAGAGTTGGTGCAGGAAGGAAAGATTGTTACAGACACCCTGCCTCTGCTTCCTGGCAGTGAAGCAACAAGCGGCTTCATCACGTTTTACAGGTCGAATACGCACCGCTACTGGAAGCGAGAAGCAGACGAAATTGTGAAGCTGGTCTATCGGTTCTCTGATTCTGCTTTTACGTCTGCGCTGGGAGCACAGGGCGAGACGATGTTTGACGCGGCGTTGCCAACGGGCGGGTTCATGCCTCTGGGCCGGAAAGTTCGTTCCCACCGTGGGATGGAATGGAAGGAAACGAAACATGACCTTGACCGAGCTTTCGAGCGCGATGGTGTGGCGTACGGAATAGAGATTAAGAACACGCTGGGTTACATAGAGAAAAGCGAATTGGAAGTCAAACTGAAGATGTGCAGGTTTTTGGGATTGCGACCACTCTTCATCTTGAGGTTCGCACCGAAAAGCTACATCAATCTGATTCGCGAGGAAGGCGGCTTCACGTTGATTTTCAAGTTTCAACTCTACCCGTACGGTCAGAAAGCGTTTGCGGACGAGGTTCGAACAAAGTTGAGACTTCCTACGGACTGTCCGGCTAGAATTGCAGATGGCACTGTGCATCGGATTCTGAAATGGCACCTTGGGACACTCCCGAAGAAAAGTATGTGAATTGTTTTTGCAATTCACATGGAGTGAGAGTTAAGTCCAAGGGAATCATGGTTATCTGTATTACCCCTATGAATACATTAATGTCTGGTGTGGCTCGTGGGGATTAGGAACCCGTTTGAAGGCTGGGATTCGGTCCGTTAGGGGTTCAAACTGGTCTACTCGGTCACCCCAAGCCCCCGCCTTCGATGACATTTCGATTGGCGTGATTCGCACCGCGTGAATCCAATTAAGGTGTGGCATGAATATTCGCACTCTCGGTGTCCTATTCGATCTCGACGGCGTGCTGGTGGATTCCACGCCCGCAGTTGCTCGCACCTGGGCGAAATGGTCGCTCCTCCACGGCTTTGTCGCGGACGAAGTCACCCGCCGCGCTCATGGTCGCCCAAGCATCACCACGCTCCGCGAACTTCTTCCCAACGCCGATCTCGAAGCCGAAAATAGCCAGATGGAGCGCTGGGAGATCGAAGACACCGACGGCGTCATCCCGCTCCCCGGCGTTATAAACCTCTTGCAAGCCCTGCCCGCCGACCGCTGGGCCATCGTCACCTCCTGCACCCGCCCCCTGGCCGAGGTCCGCATCCGTGTCGCCGGTTTGCCCATGCCTAAATACCTCGTCACCTCCGACGACGTTCAGCGCTTCAAGCCCGCCCCCGATCCTTACCTGAAGGGGGCGGAGCTGCTGAAAATCGCGCCCGCTGATTGCCTCGTTGTGGAAGACGCGCCAGCCGGCATTCGCGCCGGCAAAGCCTCTGGCGCCTCCGTCCTGGCCCTGCGCACCACGGAAGTCGATCCTTTGTTGTCCGCGGCGGGCGCCGATTGGATCGTCAACGACTTGGCTTCCGTCAGGCTCGCTCCGCGCTCGGACAACCACCACCTCGGTTTTTCCTTCGACGACGAATCTCCAAAACTTTGACTCGCGTTCACGCTCTGTATAGAATCGCGCCCGCAAGACGCAACGCGCACGTCCGCTTGCTTCATTTCGGTCTCCAACTTGTACGGGCGCAGCACTGCTGCGCCCCATCTCGGCAAGCACGATCGCCTTCGCTTTGGGAGCTCAAAAAGATGGCCAATGGTATCCATTCGATTTTTCTAGCCAGTCTGTTGCTGATTCCCATGGCGTCGCAGAACCTTCGCGCCCAGGAAACGCACGAAAAGGAAACGAAAACCGTCGAAAAAGAAAAGCCCGCCGAACCCGCGCCGCCACCTCCCAAAGAGGAATCTTCCGTAACCGATCACACCGTAAAAATCGGCGCACAGACCATCCCCTATAAAGCCACCGCCGCCACCATCCTGCTCAAGAATGAAAAGGAAGAGCCCGCCGCTCTGATCTACTACACCGCCTACACGCGCACCGACGCAAAGGACACGTCCCAGCGCCCAGTTTCCTTCGTTTACAACGGCGGCCCGGGCTCCGCCTCCGTCTGGCTGCACATGGGCGCGTTCGGTCCCAAGCGGGTGGTCACCGCCAACGCCGAGCCCACTCCGCCTCCGCCCTACAAACTCGCCGATAACGTCAGCTCTTTACTCGACAAAACCGACCTGGTCTTCATCGACCCCGTCGGCACTGGCTTCAGCCACGCCGTCGGCAAAGCCGAGAACAAGGATTTCTGGGGCGTCGATTCCGACGTCAAATCTCTCGCCGAATTCATCAACATCTACGTCAGCCGCACCGACCGCTGGAACTCCCCCAAATTCCTCATCGGCGAAAGCTACGGCACCTTCCGCTCTGCCGCGCTCTCCAACTACCTCCAGAACCACAACGGCATGTATTTCAACGGCATTGTGCTCATCTCTTCGGTCCTCGATCTCGGCACTATTTCATTCAGCCCCGGCGACGACCAGCCCTACATCTTTTACCTGCCCAGCTACGCCGCGACCTCCTGGTATCACAAGGTTCTTCCGAATCGCCCGGACAATGTCCACACTCTGATCGAGGAAACCCGCCAGTTCGCCGTCACCGAGTACGCTGCCGCCCTCCAAAAAGGTTCCAAGCTCAGCCCCGCCGAAAAAGCCGACATCGCCAAAAAAATCTCGCACTACACCGGCCTCAGCGAAGACTACCTCATCAAAGCAAACCTTCGCGTCAACCTCCCCCAATACATGGTGGAACTCCAGCGGAGTCGCGGACTCACGACTGGCCGCCTCGACGCCCGCTTTTCCGGCTTCACCTACGATCTGCTCGGCGAATACGCCCAGTCCGATCCTCAATCCGACGCCATCACCGGAGCCTATACCGCCGCCTTCAATAACTACTTGCGCGACGAACTCAAATTCAGTCTGCAGGACAGAAAATATCTCACCGGATCCGAAGAGGCCGAACCCGCATGGGACTGGAAACACAAAGGAGGCGAAAATTTCGGCTTCCCTGGCTCCCCTAACGTCGAAGGCGACCTGATTCAAGCCCTGCTCACCAATCCGCACCTACAAGTCGAAGTCGAAAACGGCTTGTATGATCTGGCCACCCCATTCTTCGCCACCGAATACACCATGGACCATCTCGCCTTGCCCGAAAAGCTCCAGAAGAACATTCATCTGCAGTATTACGATGCCGGACACATGATGTACCTGCGCGACGACGATCTAGCCAAGCTGAAAGCCAACGTCGCCGCATTCATCGACGCCTCCGCAAAGCACGACTAGAAGTCATCTCACAAATGCATCTCAGGGGGTGGGAGCTTTCTTGCCCTGAGGCACGAAGGGAGCTCCGACATTTAAAGACACGCAAAATCGGGCTTTAGCCCCTGAGGAAATTCTTCTCTTTCTATCTCGGCCATTTATGAGATGGCCTCTAGCCATATGAACCAAATCGGGACTTGACACGCTAGTGATCATAGGCTACACTCTCGTCTGATGAATGCGGGGAAGTGTGTGTGTTCTTTCCGCCGGTAGCGCCATACGAGGCTAACTTGCGTAGAATGAACACTTACGGAAAAGCAGGGGGAGGGGAGTGCTAAAGATATGACGACCGAATGGCCGCCTTCAGGACTCTGCGTGAAGAATTCCGGTTTTCGTCAGGGCACGGCTTCAGCCGTGCCGTAACTGAACCGAATCAACAAGGCTTTAGCCGCTGAGGGCTTGTTCTCTCAGCTCACATGGCCGCCTTTCAGTAACGGGTAATCTTCTCGCGCCAACTCCGAACACTTTACACAAACCCAGCCTCCGCCTCGACTACACTAAATTCGTCGGACGGCCACTCGATCGGCCCTCTTCAGGCGACCCAGCGAATTTCGAGTCGAACCAACGGAGATACAGAAGACCCATGGCAACAACTCCGCAGGCACCACCATCTCAGGCACCCGTTTCTCAAGCACCCGTTTCTCAAGCACCCGTTTCTCAAGCACCTGTTTCTCAAGCACCCGCTTCACAACGCACCATTCACACGGCCCAGCTCATCACCGCGATGCTCAAGTCCAACGGCCACGTCAGCGACCTGATTTTCTCGCCTGGACGCGCTCCGCAAATCGAGGTCAGCGGCGAACTCGTCGAGTTGAAGTTCAAGGGTCTGGAATCCCTGAGCCCGGATGACACCCGCTTCATCGCCTACGACATCATCGGCAAGAACGACCATCCCATCCGCAAACTCGAACAGGATGGCTCTGCCGATCTCTCCTACGGACTCCCCGGCCTCGCCCGCTTCCGCGTCAATATCTTCCGCCAGCGCGGCACCTACGCGATCGTCATGCGCGTGATTCCCATGGTAATTCCGGGTTTTCAACAGTTAAACCTTCCGTCGCAACTTGAAGATATCGTGCACCTCCGCAACGGCGTCGTCCTGGTCACCGGCCCCACCGGATCGGGGAAATCCTCCACGCTCGCCGCCATCATCGACAAGATGAACGAAGACAAGGCCTTCCATATCCTGACCATCGAAGACCCTATCGAATTCTTGCATCGCCACAAAAAGGCCACCATCCACCAGCGCGAGCTCCACAGCGACACGCCGACCTTCGCCCTGGCCCTGCGCGCCGCGCTTCGCCAGGCTCCCAAAGTCATTCTTGTCGGCGAAATGCGCGATCGCGAAACCATTGAAATCGCCCTCGAAGCCGCGGAAACCGGCCACCTGGTGCTGTCCACCCTCCACACCATCGACGCCTCCAAAACCGTCGAGCGCATCATCGGCGTCTTTCCACAGAGCGATCAGCAAGGCATCCGCACGAGATTCGGAAAAGCCTTCCGCTACATCGTTTCGCAGCGCTTGCTTCCAAAAAAAGACGGCAAGGGACGCATCGCCGCCATCGAAATTCTCAAAGCCACCATGCGCACCCGCGAATACGTCGAAAAGGGTGAAGGCGAAGGCAAGACGCTTCTCGACGCCATGCGCGACGGTGACACCGAAGGCATGCAGCACTTCGACGGCGTCATCGAAAAATTTATCCGCAACGGCACCATCGATTTCGAGACCGGCATGGCCTTTTCGACCAATCCCGGCAACATGCGCCTGGAACTCGCCGATTTCATCGATAATCCGCGCGCCGCCACAGCAGCCGCGCCAAAACCGAAGGAAAATCGCCTGACCGAAATCGAAGTCGAGCCGTAGCACAGACACTCGTGTCTGTGTCGAAATGCAAATGCCGCCCAAGCGCATCCGCCAAGCAAAAATTCGATCGGCGAGCGTTGTCATCCTGAACCTACCCGACAAGAGCAGGTGAAGGACCTCGACGCAAATTAAAGCAGCCAAACCTTCCCACCCCGCCTGCAGAAATTCTCGCCATTAACCGGCCAAAAACAGCCTACAATTCCTCGTTCATGAGCGGATTCCTCGACGCCACAGTTCTCCGAACCATCCATCTCCTCGGCGTCTCGTTTCGCATGGCCTTCGTGCTCGGCTTGCTTGCGCTCCTGTTCCCGCGCGTCGGGCAATGCATCTTCGCCCGCGTGGAACGCACACTCGCTGATTTCTCCGAGCGCCGTGGTCTCGCAATCGCCAGTCTGTTCTTCGCGGCAATTGGCATCCGGCTTCTCGCGCTCCCATTCCTCCACGTCCCAGTCCCCGGCATTCACGACGAATACAGCTACCTGCTGCTCTCCGACACCTTCGCTCACGGGCGCCTGACAAATCCTACGCATCCGATGTGGATCAGTTTCGAGACATTCCACGTGAACTGGTTTCCCACCTACTCTTCGATGTATCCGCCCGCGCAAGGCCTCGCTCTGGCAATTGGCCAGCTCCTCGGAAATCCCTGGATCGGGGTTTTACTAAGCGATGCTGCCATGTGCGCTGCGATCCTGTGGATGCTGCAAGCATGGCTCCCCTCGCGCTGGGCCTTCCTTGGCGCAGCAATCGTCGCGCTGAAACTCGGAGTCGCCAGCTACTGGATGAACAGCTACTGGGGAGGCGCAGTCGCCGCCATCGGCGGCGCGCTGGTCCTGGGCAGCGTCGCGAGAATCGTCAAGCGCGCGCGTATTCGGGATGCGCTTCTGCTTGGATTGGGCATTGCCATTCTCGCGAACAGCCGCCCGTACGAGGGATTTCTTTTTTGCGTTCCCGTCGCGGCATGGTTTTTCTGGTGGCTTATCGGGAAAACGAAATCGATAGACCCGCCGCGCCTTCGTCTCACAAACGTCGTCGCTCCTCTAACCATCGTTTTGGTTCTTACCGCCGCGTGGATGGGCTACTACAATTGGCGTTTGACCGGTAATGCGCTGCTGATGCCACACGTTTTGAACACGCGCAGCTATCACAGCGCCCCGCTTTTTCTGTGGGAGCACCCGAAGCCGGCAATGCACTACCGCAATCAGCAGTTCGAGGATTTCTACAACGGCTGGGAGCGTGAAAATTATCACAACAACTGGACCGACGCCCTCCGCGTCTCTTATGAAAAAATATTCCGTGGCGGCGTCACCTATTTCTGGCCGGGCTTGTTGCTAGCTCTTCCAGCGCTGCCGTACGTATTGCGCGATCGCAGGATGCGACTGCCGTTGATTACTGTAGTCATCGGCATCGCCGGCGTTTTTGTCGTCATTTGGTCAGCAGCTCACTACGCTGCGCCGATCACCTGCGCACTTTATCTCTTTGTAGTCCAAACCATCCGCCATTTACGCACGATGCGCATCGGCGCGCGCCCGCTAGGGCTGGCATTATCGCGGGCCATTGTTCTGGCTTTGATTTTTGGTACGGGAATCAACGTCGCTCGCCACGTCTGCGATCCGCTTTTCTGGGCTTGTCAGGGAGATGCCAGCCGGGCAGCTATTGAAGAAAAACTGAGTCACACGCCAGGCAAACACCTAATCATCGTGCGCTGCTCCGAAGATCACAACATCCACGACGAATGGGTCTACAACGGCGCCGAAATCGACAACGCAAAAGTCTTGTGGGCCCGCGAAATCAACCCCGAACAAGACGCCAAGCTCCTGACTTATTTCAAGGATCGCAAAATCTGGCTCGTGACTCCCGACACTGACAACACCTACCTCGAGCCCTACACGCCGCCCGGCGCCGCACTCGTCCCGGAACAATAGGGTAAAGCAGTGTCGCGCGCCTACAACAAACAGAGCGCGTGGCGGTCAGGCCGCGCTGAAAATATTGGCGTTCAGGAATTCATTGCGGAATTTCCCCTGCGGATCGAATTTCTTGCACAACGCCACAAACTTGGGCAGCTTTTCATAATTCGGATGAAGCTGCGCGGGAGGTATGGTGAACAGCTTTCCCCAGTGGGGACGCGCTCCAAACGGCGCCAAATTTCTTTCGATCACCGGGAGCAGCTTTTGCACCGCGGGCCAATCCTGCTTCCAGGTGAAGTGAATCGTTACGCAAGGTTGCTTGTAGCAAGGACTCATCCACAAATCATCGGCCGCAATTGTCCGGATTTCCGAAATCAACAGGTGCGGACTGATCTTTTCGTGCAGCTGCTCCACCGCCATCACCGCTTCGACCGCATTTGGCCGCGGCACGAAATACTCCGACTGCAGCTCTTTACCGGCGCTGGGTGTAAAGCCCATTTTAAAATGCGGCAGCCGTTCGTACCACGGACCTGGCACACCCATCTGCTCCGTGCAATTCTCGGCGGAAAGTTCCGCGATGGGGTGCAGATTCCTGGTCGCGCGTTTGGCCCCGTAAAATTCTTCCGGAGCATACACCGCCTTGCCCTCTTCCACGCGGTTCTTCAGCCAGACCTCGTTGAATCGCTGTTGCTTCCAGTCGGTGAACAGGCTGACGCTGTAAGCGCTCGATTCAATGGCCTCAAAGTTTTCGGACCACTGGCTCATCGGCAGATTTTCATACACGAACTGCCGCACCTGGAAGGTGGGTTGCACGTCCAGGGTCACCTTGGTGATCACTCCCAGGGCGCCAAGTCCCACAACCGCGCCGCGAAATGTCTCGCCGTCGTCGCGCCGCGACAATCGCACCACGTCGCCGGACGCCGTGACCAGCTCCAGCGCGGAAACCGCGGTCGCCAGATTCCCGTTCTTGTCCCCGGATCCGTGCGTTGCGGTGGTGCATGCCCCGGCAATCGAAATGTGAGGAAGCGATGCGAGGTTGTGGAGGGCGAAGCCCTTGCTGTCGAGATCGGGGCACAGCTGTCCGTAGCTCATGCCGCTCTCGACGGTGACTGTGCGCGCCTTGTCGTCCAGCGCCGCAATTTTCGCCATCGGCCGCACGGACAGAAATTGGTCGGTGCTGTTCGCGATGGTGTTGAAGCAGTGCCGCGTGCCGAGGACCTTCAGCTTGCTCTGCTTCGCAACAAATGCGCGGACCTCTTCCAGCGAGTTCGCGGAATACAGGCGCTCGGTGCCATATTCCAGATTGCCTGACCAGTTTTTCAGTTTGTCATCGGGCATGGCGGCCAGCAGCGGCGAGATGATCGGAGTCGCCATCATCGCCGAAGAAAGCTTGATAAATGTTCTCTTGTTCATGGTTTTTCACCCAACGAGATCTTGTGTCAAGTCGTGGCATGATTGCCGGTATTTTTGGATGCGTGCGCTCAAATGCTCGGCCTGGGCGTTTGGGGCGCAGCACTGCCGCGCCCGTACAAGTTTTGATCACCGCAAAGCGACCATTAACGAGACGCCACCATTAGATTGTTTAACCCGACCTCGAATCGCTCGTTATGGAACTCTTTGAAACCAATTCGCTGGAGCATCGCACGCAGCGTTTCTACGGGAATCCGCTTTTGGTGTTGGTCGCTTTCCATCTCGTCACTGACCAGCGCCAGTCCGTGCAGCACTCTCAGGATCGGATCAACCATTGCCGAAGGCCATGTCATGATCAGCGAGCCTCGTGGTGTGAGAATTCGGTACGCTTCCCGCAGAACCGGCTCTGGGTCCGGAAGATGCTCAAGCACCGCCAGCATCACCACGTGATCGAATTGCCCCGACTCCAGCGGCAACGGCGCTCCAAGGTTTCCGCGAACGCGCCACCACCGGCCCCGCACGCCGTCTTCGACCTGATCGTCCAAGCCGACGCCGTGTGAAATTTTGTCGCCCGCATAATCCAAAAATGCCGCGTCCAGGCCGCAGCCCAAATCGCAAACACTCGAGCCGGCGCGGATATAAGGATACGCCGCGCGAAATCGAAGCTTCGCGATGAAATGGTCAAGTCCGGTGTAAGCCATCTATTTAAGGTCGTAGTCGCCGATGTACGTGCCGCGGCTGATGCCCAGCATACTCAGGAAAAACGAAGCGAAGATCACCTGAATCCCGATGAACAACCACATCGACCAGAACAGCACCGCGCGCACCTGGTGCAGTGGCCCGAACCCGCTGGCCACCCAGCCCCACACCACCCAGAGGCAACCCGCAAATCCTACGACAAACAAACCGCCGCCAACGAGCAGCCCGGATTCCAGCGTCACGTGGGTCAGCGCGCGCCGCAACGAATGATTGCGGTGATCGAAGCGCTCTGCATAGCTGAACACTTTGGCGAACGCTCCGATCGACAGAATCTGCACGCCCAGCAGCGTAAACATCAGCCCAAAAATCATGGTGTGCACGTCCAACGTCACGCGCGGCGTCAGAGCCCTGGGTCCCGGCAAGAGCCAGAACACCAGAAACAATCCAGCCGCCACCAGCGATGCGCCCGGTAAAAGAAACAACCAGTTCGGCGCATACAGCAGCATGAAGCGCAGATGCCGCCAGCCATCGCGAAAACTTCGCAGATGCGGTGGGCGTCCCCGTTTGTCCGGCCACAGTGTGATCGGGATTTCCGTAACCTTCGCCTGCAACTGCGCCGCCTTGACCACGAATTCCGACGCAAACTCCATTCCGGTGCTGCGCAAATCCATCCGGTCGTAGACCGCGCGCGTAAATCCGCGCATCCCGCAGTGGCTATCTCCGATTCCCGCGTGAAAAAATAAGTTCAGCACCCATGACAGCGCGGGATTCCCGATATATTTGTGGTGCCAAGGCATGGCCCCGGGCTTGATCTCGCCGCGGAAGCGGTTCCCCATCACCACCTCGTAGCCCTGCCGCCATTTGTCCACGAATCGCGGCACCTCGCTGAAATCGTAGCTATCGTCCGCGTCGCCCATGATGATGAACGCGCCGCGCGCCGCCGCGATTCCCGCCCGCAGCGCCGCTCCGTACCCACGTTGCGCCACCGGCACCACCCGCGCGCCCAGCTTCTCGGCGATCTCGACAGACCCATCCGTAGAGCCGTTGTCGGCCACCACGACTTCTCCGCGCAGTCCCGCCGCGCGAAAGGCCTCAAGGGCCTTCCCGACGCAGATCCCAATCGAGTTAGCCTCGTTCAAGCACGGAATCACGACCGACACATCGGCCGTGCCCGCGATCGTTTGCGCCACCGGGGGCGTCGAAATCTCCGTATTAACCGTATCCAGGGTCAATTCATTATCCCGAACAACACTTCGGGTCGTTACCCCGAGCAAGACTTCCGGCTTGCATTTTCCTGCGCCGACACTATTATGGCGACGTCGCTGCAAGCTCCCCTGAGATCCCATTGTCTAACACATCCGACGTGTCCACCACCACTCCCGTCGCGCCAACAGGCCCCATCGCTGCAAGCGCCGCCGATGCGGCACGCTCACGCGGCGGCCTGCTGAAAGTTCTCGGAGTCTGGTTCGGGATCGCCGCGGCCGTGGGCAACACCATCGCTGCGGGAATCGTACGCGCTCCCGGCGACATCGCGCAGTGGCTGCCGAATATTTATCTATTCTTCGGCGTCTGGATCCTCGGGGGACTTTACGCGCTGGTCGGCGCATCTTCGATGGCCGAACTCGGCGCGGCCATCCCGCGCAGCGGCGGTCAATATAACTTTTCGCGCCGGGCCATCGGCGACTACGCCGGCTTTATCGTCGGGTGGAGCGACTGGCTTTCGACCTGCGGCACCGCCGCCGCCGTTGCCATTGTCATCGGCGAATACAGCGGCGCGCTGATTCCCGCACTCGCCGGACACGTCCAACCCATCGCGATTGCGGTCATTGTGGGATTTTTCATTTTGCAGTGGCGCGGAATCAGCTGGGGCAAGAGCACGCAACTGGTCACCGCGGCGATGAAGACCATCGCTTTCCTGATCCTCGTTGCCGCATGTTTCCTATTCGGCGGCCCAGCGCGCAACGCGGTGCCCACAGCAGCACAGGCTGCCAGCGCAGCCCACGCTGCCGCAGCCATGCCCATGCTGCAATCCGGCTGGCCGCTCATCATCGCGTTTATGCTAGCGCTGCAAGCCGTCCTGTACACCGTGGACGGATGGGACGGGGTGGTCTACTTTGGCGAAGAAGTCCGCAACCCCGGCCGCGATGTCCCGCGCGCCATCTTCGGCAGCGTCTTTTCGATCATGGGGATCTACCTGCTGATCAATGCCGCGGTCCTCTACGTTCTCCCGCTCAATCAAGTCGCCGGCAATACGTTCTCGTTGGGGACCGCGGCCGACCGTATCTTCGGGCATCTCGGCGACCCCATCATCCGCTCGATCATGGTCATCTCACTGCTGTCGTGCATGAACGCGAATCAACTGTTCTGTTCGCGCACGCTGTACGCCATGAGTCTTGACGGCCTGTTTTTTCGGCAAGCGGCCAAAGTCAACAGCGGCGGCACGCCCACAGTCGCCTTGCTGCTCAGCACCATCGTCGGCGTCCTCTTCGTCCTCGGGCCATTCGAACGGGTCATCGCCATGCTCTCGTTTTTCTTCGTCGCAAATTACACGCTCTCTTACGCCTCCCTCTTCGTCCTGCGCAGGAAAGAGCCCCAAATGCCGCGCCCCTATCGCGCCTGGGGCTACCCGTACACGACGACCATCGCCCTGGCGGGCTCGATTCTCTTTCTGATCGGGTCGATAGCGACCGACCGCCACAACGCGCCGCTAGCGCTGCTCATGCTGATCGCAAGCTACCCGGTCTACCGCACTATGAAATATGCCGCCACTCGCTCGGCAGTGGTTTAGATGGGTGCGCCCGGATGTGTACACCTGGGCAAGCTGGGGCGCAGGGGTCCTGCGCCCGTACAGGGACAACTTGGCGCCGAATTTTTCGTGAGTGGGCAGGATCGCCCCGAAAACAGATATCCCGCCAAGCTGACCAGCCGGCGGGATAAGAACTTAATCGTTTCAGCCTCTTCAAACTTCTGAGCTAGACCTTCTCTGCGATGCTTTTTCCCTGTAGGAACAACAACAAATAATCTTTTCCACCGGTCTTCGAATCCGTCCCTGACATATTGAATCCGCCGAACGGATGCGCGCCCACCATGGCGCCGGTGCATTTCCGATTCAAATAAAGATTCCCCACATGAAACGCTTCGCGGGCCTTCTCCAATTTCTGCGGATTACGCGAATAGACGCCGCCGGTCAACCCAAACTCGGTGCCATTGGCAATTTCCAGGGCGTGATCGAAATCCCGCGCCTTGATGACCGCCAAGACCGGGCCGAAGATCTCTTCCTGAGCGACGCGGGCCTTGGGATCCACATCGGCAATCACGGTAGCTTGCACGAAGTACCCATCGCCCGGCGCGCGATCACCGCCGACGAGCAGGCGGCCCTCTTTCTTTCCCACATCAATATATCCAAGGACGGTCTCAAGGGCCGTCTTGCTCACCACCGGACCCATATAATTGCCGGGTTCTTCGCTGGGGCCTACGGTGACCTTCTTCGCGCGCTCCGCAATCTTCTGCACGAATGCGTCATAGACTTTTTCCGAGACAATCGCCCGCGAACACGCCGAGCATTTCTGGCCCTGGTAGCCAAAGGCCGCCTGGGCCACGCCCTCGACCGCCGCGTCGATGTCCGCCTCTTCGTCCACGATCGTTGCGTCCTTGCCGCCCATTTCCAGAACTGTGCGCTTGATCCAGATCTGGCCCGGCATTTTCTTTCCCGCGGCCTCGCTGATGAGCAAGCCCACTTCCTTGGACCCGGTAAAGGTGATAAACCGCGTCTTGGGATGCTTCACCAAAGCATCGCCAACAATTTCGCCGGCGCCGGTCAGAAAATTCAAAGCGTCCTTGGGAATCCCCGCCTCGTACAAAATCTCGACCATCTTCGCCGCCACCACCGACGCTTCCTCCGACGGCTTCAAAACCACAGTATTCCCCGTAACCAAAGCCGCCGCGGTCATCCCGGTGGCGATCGCTGCCGGAAAATTCCAAGGCGGAATCGCCGCCCCCACCCCCAGTGGAATGTACACCATAAAATTCTTCTCGCCCTTCATCGGCGTGGTAGCCTGCGGCCCGGCCATCCGCAACATCTCCCGCCCGTAATACTCCAGAAAATCGATGGTCTCCGCGGTATCCCCGTCCGCCTCCGCCCAGGACTTCCCCACCTCGTAACAGATCCAGGCCGAAATCTCGAATTTCCGCTCGCGAATAATCTTCGCCGCCCGAAACAAACATTCCGCCCGTTGTTCCGCAGGCACCCTTTTCCAGGATTCGAACGCCCTGTTCGCCGCCAGCACCGCCTGGTTGGCATGCTCGGCCGACGCCGCCTGAAACACGCCAATCACCTGCGAGGGATGCGAAGGATTGGTCGACATCATCTTCGCCGTAGTAAAAACCTTCTCCCCACCGATATAGATCGGATACTCGCGCCCAAACTCCGCCGCCACTTTCTTGAGCGCCGCCTCCATAGCCGCCCGGTTCTCCGGGCGTGAAAAGTCCACGAACGGTTCATTCGCAAAATCACCCACTCGCACGGTCGTCTCAGCAGTAGCCATCAATCTCTCCTCAGCCCTCCATTCTACGTCGCGCTGACAATCCCCACAACGCCCGGAGACCCGTCGTGGTGGATCGGTTCACGCCGGTGGAAGCCGTCCCCAAAAACCACGGGAGTGTTCATCGGAGGCCAGGAACGGGTCGCGCCCGGAAGAATCGAGATTGCTGCGAAGAAAACGAAGGGTAGTCCTTTGCTACTCATACCGCTTCATTGCGGATGCAGGGACTCCGCGAGGCTCTGGAGATTTTGGGGCCACACGCGGATGACTCCCCCGCGCGGACTATCAATGTCGGCTATGAGAAAGAGCGATATGGAAAGAGCGATGGGCAGAATGAGAAAGAGGAAGGCGCTTCTTCCGTGTGCGCCGTACCCTATCAATAGGTTACAGAAAATGGAGATCGCCATCAGAAGCAACCATGCCGCGAAGGGAATGCGGTTCCACCAGGCGGCCTGCGTGTATCCCTGAGAGTTCAATACATCGTTCATGCCGCTAACGACGAGAGCGATGACAGGGGTCGGTTGAGCGGCAGCGGGCTTGGCAACGGCGGCCCAAAGCTGCGTCTGCAGCCGAGCGGTTTCGGCGTTGATCTGGCGAATTTGTTGATCGAGGCGCGCTTTGTAACCGAGTATGCGCTGATCGAGATAGCTGCTGAGCAAGGCGCGCACTCTCGACGCGTCGGCCTCTGGCAACAAGTCCGCCCGGACGTATTCGGTCCCGATGGCGTTGGCTTCCTGCTCCTCGTAGTTCTTCCGCTGATCATACCTGCTGACCGCCATCGAAAAAGTGAAACCGATGATGAGGCCCAACAGCGTCAGAGTACTGCCGAGGACGAACGCGAAATCATCGTGATCGGTCTCCTCTTGTTTCGACTTTCTCGCGCGGAACGCGCTGCCGACCCACGCCGCAATCCAAAAAACAAGCAGAGAGACCGCGAGAACGAGAATTGGGTAATCCAGTGGATTGAACATTCGCTGTGCTCTCAACTCCTATCCAAAGGTATCAGGGCAAGCAGACATGCCTCGTCTGACGTGGCGAGACCAACATAGCAGAACGCAGCCTTCCCCCCGATGGTCAGTTTGGGCTCCTCGACAATCTGGTTGCCACGCTTCGCAACAGTGCTAGTCTTCTTCACAGCCAGTCTCCTTTCTCTTGTGCTTAGAGCACGTCGACTAGTTGGGAGCGTATCGCATCCCGTGGAGACCGGCCTTCTCATCCTATTTCGTAATTCGCATTGCCGGTAACTTGGGTACCGGAACCTATTTTTCCCATAGAGCGCTAAACAGGTCTTGGCAAGAAGAGCCAGGGCTTGTTACTTGCGTGTTAGGCCGGCGTTCGTACTCAGATGTTCGAGCCGCCGAATGCTATATTCGAGCAACGAAGAGGTTAGTCTCGGAGAGAACTTGGCCGCCAAATCCATTTTCCACCTTGCATGTCTTCTTCTCTTGGTGCTCACCAGTTGGGCTTATCCGGTGAATCTGAAAATTGTTCGGCAGGACGGAATCGAATATAAGTCAGCGGAGTCGGTTTCGGACGAAGCGTTCAAACGTGCGCAATTTGTCATTCAGCAGATGACCTCTGCATCCCCGGAAATCCGCGAAAAAATGGTGGCCATCGGATTCAAAGTGGAAATCATCGGAAAAGATCAGGTCCAAAGCGACCTACCCGATTATTCTTACCTCAGAGGCAGGAAGACGCGCGATGGCCGTGATTTTGATACCGGGACAAGAGGATTGGGTGGGCGTGAAATGTGCTCCATTGGCGAGGAAAATCTCCTATGCCTGCGCAATCAACGTTATTGGCAAGAGGATATTTTCGTCCACGAGTTTTCCCACAGCATGATGGCCCACATGGACGCCGATCAATCACGCGCGGTCGAAGCCGCTTACAAGAATGCGGTGAATAAAGAACTCTATCCCAAGGGAATCTACATGATTCGCGATAGCGGGGAATATTGGGCAGAGGGCGTACAAGCGTGGCTTGGGGTCACTCTTCGCACCGATGTGAACGGCGGATTCAATACACGGCAGAAAATCAAGGGCCATGATCCGGATTTAGCAGCTGTACTGGAGAAGGTTTTCGGCTCTCTACAGCTTCAGCACGCCCCAGGGTGTGCATACTGAGACAGGATTCGGCCTGATATCCATCCAGCTTCGTTGACTTGCCCCACGCTGCAACCTAACATGAGCGCCCAATGGCGGACTCGCAATCACTTCTCGGGCAGACCATCTCCCACTACCGCATCATCGAAAAACTCGGCGGTGGTGGTATGGGTGTGGTCTATAAGGCCCAAGACACGCGATTGGACCGCTTTGTGGCGCTGAAGTTCTTGCCCGACGAAGTCGCCAAAGATCCGCAGGCCTTGAGTCGTTTTCGGCGTGAAGCAAAGGCCGCGTCGGCGCTGAACCATCCCAACATTTGTACGATTCACGATATTGGCGAGCAGGATGGACGCGCGTTTATCGTCATGGAGTTCCTCGATGGCATGACGCTGAAGCACGCCATCCTGGGCAGGCCGATGGATGTGGAGACGGTGGTTTCGGCATGTATTGAAATTGCCGATGCCCTGGACGCCGCGCACGCGGAAGGCATCATCCATCGGGACATCAAACCCGCAAATATCTTTCTGACGCGGCGAGGGCACGCGAAAGTCCTGGATTTCGGGCTAGCCAAGGTCACCACGGAGCAACAAGGATTGCCGCCCGGGGCATCGCAAGCAACGATCGAGGTCACTCACGAACACCTCACGAGTCCAGGGACGGCACTGGGCACGGTTGCGTATATGTCGCCGGAGCAGACGCTGGGGAAAGAACTGGACGCGCGCACGGATCTGTTTTCCTTTGGTACGGTTTTGTACGAGATGGCCACCGGCAGCCTTCCTTTCCGCGGAGAGACATCGGCGGCGATGTTTGATTCGATTCTACACAGAGTGCCGGTCGCGCCGGTACGCTTGAATCCGGACCTGCCGCAGAAGCTGGAGGAGATCGTAAACAAGGCGCTGGAGAAGGATCGAAACCTTCGCTATCAACACGCTTCGGACATGCGCACGGACTTGCAGCGTCTAAAGCGCGACACCGATTCCGGCCGCACAGCACAACTGAGGGCGGCAGAGGAGCCAGCGTCACCATTGGCTACCTCGGCTACGGGCGTACTGGCCGCGCCACAATCCGTCACGCGACAAACCACAGCAGCTCCCTTGGAGGCTGCCCCAAAAGCGAAACGTGGATTAACGGGCTGGCGATACGCGGCGGGAGCGGTGGCGCTGGTGGTTGTCATTGGAGTCGGGCTACTGTATTGGCGCGGTACCAAAGTGCATGCGCTGACGGATAAGGATTCGATCCTCCTGAGCGATTTCGTGAACACCACAGGCGATCCGGTGTTTGACGGCACGCTCAAGCAGGCGTTGGCCGTGCAACTGGAGCAGTCGCCCTATCTGAATCTCGTACCCGAATCGAAGATTCAGGAAGGCCTGCGTTATATGGGGCGGCCTGCGGACGAGCGACTTACCAGCGACGTAGCGAAGGAAATTTGTTTGCGCGAAGGCGTGAAAGCGATGCTGACCGGCTCCATTGCCAGCTTGGGCAGCCATTTCGTGATCAACATAGGGGCGGTAAACGCGCAGACGGGCGACTCGCTGGGGCGCGAGCAAATCGAAGCGGAAAGCAAGGAGCAGGTCCTCAAGTCGCTCGACAAAGCAGCATCGAGCCTGCGGCAAAAGCTGGGCGAATCGCTCGCTTCGGTGCAGCAATTTGCCACCCCGCTGGAGCAAGCGACGACCTCGTCGCTTGAGGCTCTCAAGGAGTTCAGCCTGGGGCAAGCGGCGCACTTAGATGCGAACGACGAAGAAGCGATTCCTCATTTGAAGCGTGCCATCGAGCTTGATCCGAATTTCGCGACTGCATATGCCACGCTCGGCGTGTGCTACTCCAACATAAACGAACTGAAACCTGCTACCAATCTCCTGAAGAAAGCCTACGAACTTCGCGAACGAGCCAGCGAGCGCGAGAAGCTGTACATTCTGGCGCATTACTACGGGGAAGCAACCGGGGAAATTGACAAGGAAAACGACGTATACGAACGGTGGAACGCGACATACCCTCGCGATACCCTTCCGCTCGACAATCTGGGATTGAACTATAACGCCGTCGGTCTTTTTGACAAGGCAATCCATGTGACCAGTGAGGCGTTACGAATAGACCCCAAGGACGTTTATGCCTATCAGCACCTGGCGAACGCTTACGTGAATGTGAATCGCTATGACGAGGCCAAGAACCTCGCCGAGCAAGCGTTGGCTCAGAAGGTGGATAGCTTTGGCACTCACATAGCGATGTTCAAAGTCGCCTTCATTCGGGGAGATCAGGCCGGTGTACAAAGGGAGCTCGCTGGATCGCGCAGACCAAGCGACGCTTCGAATTTTCTGTTCTTGAAAGGCCAGAGCGAGGTATTCCTCGGAAAAGACAAGCTCGCGCACGAGAGCTGGCAGCGAGCCATCTCGGAGGCAGAACGACTAGGCCTGAAAGGGTCAGCGTCCGACATGAGGGCCAGCAAGGCGTTGATAGACGCCGCACTGGGCTACTCGGACATCGCCCGGCAGGAAATCTCGGAAGTTCTCCCCCAGCCGGAGGATACGGGTGTCCGTGTACAGACGGCGTTGGCCCTGGCACAAATCGGCGATACGGAAAAAGCTCAAAAAATGGCAGAAGATTTAGGCCGCGATTTCCCTCAGGACACGCTGGTCATTGCCGTCGGCCTTCCCACGGTTCGCGCGCTCGCCGACCTGAAAAGAGATCATGCGGCGGAGAGCATCGCCGCGCTCGAACCAGCTGGGAAGTATGAACTAGGCGCAGGACCAACTAGCCTGGCACCATACTGGCCCATTTACGTCCGAGGCCAGGGTTTCCTGCGAATGCAGGAGGGCGCGAAAGCTGCCGCCGAGTTTCAGAAGCTTTTAGATCATCGAGGAGCGCTCGCGTTCAACGTACTCTATCCGCTTGCGCACTTGGAACTCGGGCGCGCCTACGTTCAACAAGGCGACTCGACGAAAGCGCGTGCCGCGTACCAGGATTTCTTTGGGTTGTGGAAGGATGCGGATGCCGATGTGCCCATCTTGAAGCAAGCCAAGGTGGAGTACGCGAAGTTGCAGTAGTAGCTGCGAACCTGCGGCTACCAACACGGACTTGTCATCCCGATCGTTTACCCTGAGCCCCGAAGAGTAGCGGGCCGGCCTTCTCCCGCGCTCGGTTTTTTCAGAGCGCTGGCCCGCGCAGTGGAGGGACCCCGGCGTGATCGTTGCCCTACCTAGATCACCGAGGGCGCGCGCCGCTTTGCACCTACGGTCCTTTCCGCTATACACTCCACCAAGACGTCCACAGATGAATAACTCCAAAGGCTAGTCCAAGGCAATCTCCTGCCTGAAAGAGGATCGTTCTGATGGAACCTCCAAAGTTTACCCAGTCCGAACTGACCGCCTTGATTGCCGAAGCCGTTGCCTGGTTGCAGCAACAGCGTGAAAAATATCGCCACTCGGCGATTGCCCTCACCCCCGATCAAACAGCCGCGCTGCAGCCCTTCTTTACGTCCGATATCCTTACCAGCTTGAGAATTCTCGATATCTCCCAGACCGGAGAAACGATTCCCTACCCACCCTTCTATGAGCGCGTCCGTGCAGGAGGATCGCGCGTCGTCCCCGACGCTACGCACATGACCGCCATTCCCTTCATCGACGTCGCCGTCTTCAATCGCGAACCGACTCTGCGCACGTTGTTCCACAATCTGGTCCACGTCGCCCAGTTTTCCGCGTTGGGAGTCGAGCGCGTGCTGGAGAGTTATTTTCACGTCCTCAATGAATCAGGATTGTGGATGGTCGCTCCGGTGGAAGAGCAGGCCTATCAACTCGATGGCCGCTACACCAAGGATCCCACCGCCGTCTTTTCCGTGGCCGACGAAATCCACGAATGGCTCCGCTCTGGAAAATACTGAGCCGGACTCCGCACGCCAGGAGCATCCCCTAGCCGGACTCCGCACGGCGCACTTGCCGCGTCCTTGCGAACCCTGGATAATTCGGCGCACGCTGCGCAAAGGATCTTACTCGTGCCTATCACCTTCCGATTCCACTACCCCATCGAGCGCACCATGGCGTTCGAGCGCGAGTATCACCCGAACCTGCGGCTTTCCTTGCCCGAAAAGCGCGAACTGCTGAAATCCGCGATCACCATCTGGATGCTGGAAGACGGGAAGCTGGTAGGCGAAACCTATGGCGTACCTTGGAGCGCCAAGGACGACATGATTGGCTTCCCGCGCGATCCCGACGCAATCTACTGTTACTCGAATACGATTCTGCGCAAGTATCAGGACAAGGGCTATGGCGCCATTTTGAAGGCGGCGTTCATCGGGAGAGTTTCGCGCGACTTCAAACGCATCTATGGACACGCGCGCCCCGGCGCCAGCCAGGCACTGAACAAGAAATTCGGGGCGCGCATGGGCAAGACCTTCAAGAATTGGTTCGGCACCGGCGAGAATTACCGGATGTACGTCCTACGTCTGGGGAAGTAGCGGTCGCCCTAAGGGGCCGCAAAAAAGAGACTATCGGAGCGAAAATTAGCTAGTACCAGGACTATATCTCGCCGCAATTCCTAGATCTCACCTAAGCCATTTAGAATGAGCTTGTTGGCTCATGATGCATACGGCACCGTTCGACGTAAATCGCCCCACAGACCGAAACCCGAAGCGCAAACTAGGGTTCGTATACCTAAGGCCGGAGAATCAGCAACACACCCCGGCGGCTTCAAAATGTCGGTCATTGACGCCCCGAGAAACCAAGCAAGGCGGGACGCAACGGACCCCTTGGGGAGGATCCTGTGGTGCGCAAATTTATTTCAGTTCGAACCTTATTCCTGGCCTTATTCGTCGGCTTAGTGTCGTTGGCCCCGGCGCCGTCCAGAGCGCAAATCGCGGTTGGCGTTTCGATCCGCGTCGCTCCGCCAGCCATACCGGTCTACGAGCAGCCACCTTGCCCGGTCGAAGGCTATCTGTGGACTCCCGGCTATTGGTCTTACGGTGATGCCGGCTACTACTGGGTGCCGGGCGTATGGCTCGCTCCTCCGCGCGTCGGCTTGCTCTGGACTCCCGGCTATTGGGGCTGGGGAGGTGGCGTGTACGCGTGGCATGCCGGGTATTGGGGACCCCACGTTGGCTTTTACGGCGGCGTGAACTACGGATTCGGTTATGGCGGCGTCGGCTTCGTCGGCGGCGAATGGCGCGGTGGCCGCTTCGCCTACAACACCGCGGTCCTGCGCGTGAATACCACCGTGGTCCACAACGTTTATGTGAATCGGACAGTGGTTGTGAACGAACGCAATGTGACCCGCGTCAGCTACAATGGCGGCCCTGGCGGCATCAACCGGCGAGAGAACGAAGAAGAACTGCGCGCCAGCCACGAATCACATATCGAGCGAACTTCGTTGCAAGAGTCGCACGAGCGTAGCGCCGGTTCGAACCGCGCGAACTTTGTGTCCGAAAATCACGGCCGTCCGGCTACGCCAGCCATGAGCCGCGTCAACGCTCGCGAAGGCAACCAGCAGGCCCGCATTGCTCAGGGCGTGCATTCCGGGCAACTGACTCCACGCGAAACCAGCCACCTGGAAAATAAGGAAGCGCACATCAACAACGAAGTGCGCAACGATCGCGCGGCCAACGGCGGCCATTTGACGCAGCAAGAACGCGAGCAAGTGAACCATCAGCAGAACGCCGCGAGCAAGCAGATCTACAACGACAAGCACAACGCGAAGACGGATCACCCGGCGCAGGAACACAACGCCGAGCACCGGCCGAATCGCTAAGCAGCCCGACGCTAAGGAGCCAAGCGCTCTGACGCTGAGGAAAAGGTAACGAAAAAGAAGCCGCCGGCGTGGTCCCAGCCGGCGGCTTCGTCTATTCAGCACATACACACCGGGCTGTCGCCCCGTTCGAACTCGGACGCCGAGGAACTTTAGGCATCAAAACCTTAAAAATGGCCGAGCGGCGTTATCATGTGGCGGCCTGGAACCTCGATGGCACCGACGACGGGTCTAAAGACCCGCCACTACTTTTGCATCCCATCGACGCCGCTTGGAGCCGGTTTACTCGCGTGCTTAACGAATATCGCAAGAAGCGTGATTTCAAGAAAACTTCAGAACCGGCCGGCGGCGCTCGCGCTGGAAGCGGCGATCGCGTGTTCGTTGTGCAAAAACATGCGGCGACTCGGTTGCACTACGATTTGCGGCTGGAAGTTGATGGTGTCCTGAAATCGTGGGCGGTGCCCAAGGGACCCTCGATGAATCCCGGCGACAAGCGGCTGGCGGTTCAGGTGGAGGACCATCCATTCGAATATCGCAAATTCGAAGGATCGATCCCGAAAGGTGAATACGGCGGCGGCGAGGTCATCATCTGGGACGAGGGCACCTACGCGCCGGAAGGAGATATGAGCACCCGCGATCAATTGGCGCGTGGCGAATTGAAGTTTCAGCTTCACGGCGAGAAGCTGCGTGGAAGTTTTGTGATCGTGCGGTTGCGGAAGCCGGGCACCAAGAATGAATGGCTGCTGATCAAGCACCGCGATTCTTTTGCGGACGACAAGTGGGACGCGGAGCAGCACGCAGAATCGGTGGTGAGCGGCCGAACGTTGGAGGATATCGCGGAGGGACGGCCGGCTTCGCGCGAGCGTCGCGTCGTTGACGCTTCCGAATTGGACGGCGCGGTGGAAGCGCCCATGCCGAAAATGCCAGGAGGCGTTCGCGCCACGCTGGCGGAATTAAAGGAGAAACCGTTCTCCGATCCGAACTGGATTTTCGAAATCAAGTGGGATGGGGTTCGCGCGATCGCGGAGATGAAAGATGGCAAGACGACTTTGTGGGCGCGTTCCGGACGAGACGTAACGCGGGAATATCCGGAATTCAAGGATCTAGCGGAGAAGTTTCGGGTGAAGAATGCGATCGTCGATGGAGAGATCGTCACGCTCGATGCAGATGGACGAAGTAACTTTCAAAAGTTGCAGAATCGTCTAGGCGTGCAGAATCCCTCTCAAAAGCTGATGCAGTCCGTGCCGCTGGATTACTACGCATTCGACTTAATGTATGCGGACGGCTACGACTTGCGAAAGGCACCACTGGTCGAGCGGAAGGAGTTGTTGCGAAAGGTTTTGATCGGTAACGAAAAAGTCCATTATTCGGAACATATCGCGGAAAAGGGCGAGGAATTATTCGAGGCGGCGCGAGCGAAAGGCCTCGAAGGACTTATCGCCAAAATTAAAGACAGCGCTTATTCCGGCACTCGCACTTCCGCATGGTTGAAGTTGAAAATTGTGAACGAGCTGGATGCGGTGGTAGCGGGCTATACGGAAGGCCGTGGTAGCCGGAAATATTTTGGCGCGCTGGTGTTGGGGCTGTACGCCGGAAGTGAACTGAAATTCATTGGCAGCGCGGGAACCGGATTTGATGAAGGAACGCAAAAACAGATTTTCGACAAACTTCAAGCAGTGGGAACACCGCACGGCCCTTTTGGAAAGGCTCCGGCGCTGCGGGAAAAGGTCGATTGGGTTAAGCCAGAATTGGTGGCAAGGGTGAAGTATGCCAATTGGACCACCGATGACCACTTGCGAGCGCCCGTATTCCTCTCCTTGCGGAACGACCGTAAGGCGAAGGACTGCACGTTCGAAGACGCAAGACCTGAACCGGTCGAAGAAGCGGCTAGCGCGCCGAAGGCAAAGTCGGTGAAGAGCGAGAGAGCGAAGACCAGGACAGGGAAAAATGCGGAGCGGAAAACGGACGCCGTAGAGGAAAGACCTGCGGAAACCCGTGCGATCAAAGTGGCTGTACCGCAAGTGACCGCGAAGTCGCAGGCGGCGCAATTGCATTCGACAGGATCTGCCGCCCCGATAACGCCAAGCGATACAGAGAAAGAATTGAGGACCGGGCGATCGGAAACGCTCGACGTGGAGTCGGATGGGCAGCGAGTTCATCTAACGCACCTGAACAAGATCTATTTCCCCGAGGTCGGGCTGAAGAAGCGCGATCTGCTGGCCTACTACTACCGGATGGCGAACTACATTCTGCCGTTTTTGAAAGACCGGCCGATGGTGTTGCGGAGGTATCCGGACGGGGTTGGCGGCAAGGCGTTCTTCCAGAAAGAGGCGCCCTCGTTTTTGCCGGACTGGATCGGCACGGCGACGGTGGAGTCAGAGGAGCGTGGCGGCGAGATGCAATACATCCTTGCAAACACGCGGGCGGCGCTGCTGTACCTGACGAATCTGGGGTGCATCGATCACAATCCGTGGTCGAGCCGGGCGGAAAGCCAGGACCGGCCGGACTACGTTTTCTTCGATCTGGACCCGACACCGGGAACGCCGTTTTCGGATGTGTTGTATATCGCGCACGAGATTTACCAGATGTTGAAATCAATCCGCATGCAGTGTTTCCTGAAGACCTCCGGCGCATCTGGATTTCATATCTTTATTCCTTTGGAAGCACGGTACAGCTACGAACAGACGCGGACGTTCGCGGAAGTCGTGGGCCGGTTGGTCGCGGCGGAAAACCCAAAACTCACGACGTTCGAGCGAACGGTAAGCAAGCGTCCCAAGGGCCACATCCTGATCGACGCCCTGCAGAATGCGAGCGGGAAACCGTTGGCATGCGTGTATTCGGTGCGGGCGGAACCGAAAGCACCGGTCTCGACGCCGCTGGCGCCCGAAGAACTGACGAAGAAAATTACGCCGGATACCTTTACGCTGACGAATTTTGACGAGCGGATCGAGGATGTCGGAGATCTGTGGAAGGACTTCTGGAAGAAACGGCAGACGCTGGATCGAGCGCTGGATTTGCTGGGCAAAAAACTTCCGAAGGGTGCAGCGTGAAAGAACGAAAGACAGTTGTGGGCTTATCGGTGGCAACAGGGGTGGCATCGGCGATTCGCGGTTGAGTTGATTGGTAGCCAGGGTCCTTCCACTGCGCACGGATTGATATCTATTCGTTTCGTGGGTCACCTCATCGGCGGCAGCTACCGAGGTTAATGCGAGGATTTCCATGCGATTTCGAACTGTTGTTCTGGCGGCGCTCCTGTGTGCTTTGCCGCTTTGCGCACAAGAAAAGCCCTTGCACGGCATCGATATCAACGACATCGATCGCAAAGCCAATCCGTGCCAGGACTTCTATGAATTTGCCGACGGAAGCTGGCGCTCGAACAACCCGATACCGCCTTCGATGGTCATGTGGAGCAAGCGCTGGGCGGCCGGCGAATCCACCAAGGAAGTGCTGCATGGCATTCTCGACGAAGCTGCCGCGCACTCTGCCACCGCTGCGCCAAAATCCACGGAGCGCTTGATTGGCGATTATTACGGCGCTTGCATGGACGAGAAACAGATTGATTCGCAAGGCGTCAAAGCCATCAGCCGGGAGCTTGCGCTGATTCAATCCATGGGTTCGACCGCGGATCTGCAGCGAGTCATCGCGCGGTTGAACGCGGAGGCTATTTTCGCTCCGTTCGCATTCGGCTCGAGCCAGGATCCCCATAATCCGCAGCAGGTCATCGCCGATGCCGCCGCCGCGGGTCTCGGACTGCCTGAGCGGGACTACTACTTCAAAGACGACGACAAATCCAAAGAAACACGGCAGAAGTACGTCGAGCATGTAGCGGCGATGTTCGCGCTTGCGGGGTCGGACAAGGCGGCTGCAGCAGCGTCAGCACAAGTCGTGATGCGCATGGAGACTGCACTGGCCGGCGCATCGCTCACCAATGTTGAGCTACGCGATCCTCACGCCACGGATCACAAAATGAAGCTGGATGGGGTCCAGAAGCTGACCCCCGACTTCAACTGGGGCGAATATTTCAAAGCGGCGAATGTCGAACCCAGCGTCGCGATCAATGTGGATCAACCCAAATTCCTGCAGGAGTTTCAGAAGCAGCTGAAGGAAAGTTCCCTTGCCGACTGGAAAACGTATTTGACGTGGCAGGTACTGCTGTCGGCTGCGCCGTCTCTTTCCACACCTTTCGTCCAAGAGGATTTCGCCTTCAATCACCAGTACTTGCAAGGCGCCAAAGAAATGAAGCCTCGGTGGAAGCGTTGCGTGGAAGCGACGGATTTAGATCTGGGCGAAGCTTTGGGGAAAAAGTACGTCGAAAAAACATTTTCTCCGGAAGCCAAGGCGCGCATGCAGGAGATGGTCAAGAACATCCTGCTGGCGCTCCACGATGACATCTTGACGCTCAGCTGGATGAGCGATGAGACCAAGAAGAAAGCCCTCGAAAAGCTCTCGACATTCAACCCGAAGGTCGGCTACCCGGACAAATGGAAGGACTACAGCGGCGTCGAAATCACGCGAAACAATTATTGGAGCGATGTGGTCGAGGCGCGACGCTTCGCGGTTCGTGATGACGCGGAGCTGATTGGCAAGCCGGTGGACCGCCTCCGCTGGGGCATGACCACGCCGACGTCCAACGCGTATTACAATCCGCAGCTGAATGAGATCGTATTCCCAGCAGGAATCCTGCTGCCACCCATGTTCGATGTGCACGCCACGGATGCCGCCAACTACGGTGGCATTGGGCCGGTCATCGGCCACGAAATATCGCACGGGTTTGACGATCAAGGCGCGCAGTATGACGCCACTGGGGAGCTCAAGAACTGGTGGACGCCTGCGGACTACAAAGACTTTCAGAGCCGGGGACAATGCGTGGTGGACCAGTTTTCGGCCTACACCGTGGATGGCGGTTTGCACGAAAACGGCAAATTGGTGCTCGGCGAGAGCATCGGCGATCTTGGCGGTGTAAAGCTGGCTTATCTCGCATTCGAGAAATCGATGCAAGGCAAGCCGCGTCCGGCTGACCAGGATGGCTTCACGCCGGAGCAACAGTTTTTCATCTCTTGGGGACAGGCGCGGGGAGACGCGATTCGTCCGGACGCGCAACGTCAGTTTGTGCTAACCAATCCGCATCCGGTGAGCAAATATCGGGTGATCGGTCCACTGTGCAACTTGCCTGAATTTCAAACGGCGTTCAGCTGCAAGGCCGGTGACGCCATGGTGCGCCCCGCGGAACATCGATGCGTGATCTGGTGAACTATTTTGCGCCAGAATTCATGGAATCTAAATAGCTCTTCTTTCCTGCTCCAGCGCGATTGCTAGTTCGTGTGCTCCGCGGCGGATTTCTTTGGCGTCCACGGCGGCAAAGCCTAGTTGCAATCCTTCGCGAGCCATCCTCCCGTGATGATACGCGCTCAGCGGAACCACCTCGACGCCGCGGAGGGCGGCGGCCTTCGTCGCCGACGCAGCTTTGATTTTTCCGCACAACCAGCCGACGGTCTGCAATCCAGCTTCAACGCCGGAAATTTCCAGCAAGCCTGCTAGTTCCTGGCGCGCGCTTTCCAGAACAACGGATAGGCGCTCGGCATAGATCTGTCGCATGCGACGGAGGTGACGCCCAAAGTGGCCCTCGGAGATGAAATCGCACAACACGGCCTGCTGCAGGACTGGGGCGTGGCGGCTGGTTACTGACAGATTGGCGGCGAAGTGGCCTAGCAGGTCCAGAGGAATCACCAGATATCCGAGACGCAGCGAGGGAAACAATACTTTGCTGAAGCTGCCTGCGAGCAGCACTCGTGCGTCGCGGTCAAGTCCTTGCATGGCGGGAACGGGACGGCCGGAATAGCGGTATTCGCTGTCGTAGTCGTCTTCAAAGATCAGCGCGCCAGAGTTCCGGGCCCACTCGAGCAACGCGAGGCGCCGCGGGAGGCTCATCGTGATTCCCAGTGGAAACTGATGACCGGGAGTTACGTATACCAGCCTTGCGCCACGCAGGCTTTGCGGGTGCAATGTCATTCCCTCATCGTCCACAGGAACCGCAGAAATCTTCGCGCCAATCGCTTCGAATACCATAGCCGCGCCGATGTATCCGGGATTCTCGATGCACACGCGGTCGCCTGGATTCAGGAAAATCCGCGCCACGAGATCGAGCGCTTCCTGCACTCCGGACACGATGGCTATTTGCTCGGGCACGCACTTCACTCCGCGCGAGGTGTTGAGATAGTCCGCAACCGCTTCTCGTAGCGGCAGATAGCCCATCGCGTCGCAGCCCAGCAAAAGGTTGACCGACGCGCGACGCAAACGCCGGGCCGTGATTTGCGCCCACAGCGTCGTGGGGAACAAATCCAGGGCCGGAAGGTTGGCGCGGAAGGCGCGGCTTGGGCGGAGTTCAAAATTCGGGAATCGTTTCAACCTGTTGGCGAAGTCCGAAAGGCGCCGCTTTGGTTTGCGTTCGGGAGGCCGCGCGCGTGAATCGTGGGCTACCTGAAGTAGGGTGTCCGGCAGGACTCCGCAAACGTAGGTGCCGGATCCCATGCTGCCTTCCACGTAGCCCTCAGACTTAAGCTGATCGAAAGCATTGACGATCGTTCCGCGGGAAAGCCCATATTGATTGGCGAAATCGCGCGTGGCGGGAAGGCGGGCACCGGGCCGCAGACGGCCCTCCAGAATTCCGGCGCGCACGGCGGTATATAGCCAGCGATAGGCGGGGATTCGCGAATTGCGAGGCGGGAGCGTGAGGTCGAGGGTTGCCGTTCGTTTGGCCATGAAGTGGTACAGCGTAAATATTGTAAATGGACCTTTTTGATTGATCCACTATTTATTAGCCTGGGTGCGTGGAGGAACAAACCATGACTTCGCAGGGGAAATGGGGCAGTTTCGCGGCGGGAATTTTGTATTTCGCGCTGGTGGCGAGCAGCGCAGTGCCTCCGCAGACCGGCGGCAGCGCTTCGCTGGACAAGGTCGAGCGCGCACGGATTGCCTTCGCGCACGCTTTGCCCGAATTGGATGGCCGCCATCTAGAGGCGACGGTTGTGGAGGTCACCTACGGACCTGGCGAATCCTCGACGCCTCACAGTCATCCTTGCGCGGTGATCGGAACCATGCTCGAAGGCGCTCTGCGCACGCAGGTGAAAGGCGAGCCGGAACGCACCTACAAGGCCGGCGAAAGCTTCTATGAAGCGCCGAACGGCGTTCATCAGGTCTCGGCCAACGCCAGCCAACAAGGGCGCGCAAGATTCCTCGCCTATTTTGTTTGCGATCACGAGGGGCCGCTCAGTGTCGATGCGCCGCAAAGTGAACGGGCGGAAGGAAAGTAGCGATGAGCGAAAGAGCATCGACCGAGCCGTTAGCAACATCGAACGACGCGGCGAAATCCGCAGCGACAAACCTGCGCCCCATCGATTGGGAGCGGCTGGGGATTCTCTACGCGCGTTTGGCGCTCGGCGCATCTTTCCTCTCCGGTATCGCCGACCGTTTTGGCCTGTACTCCGGAGGGAATGTGGGCTACGGAAATTTCGATGGCTTCGTGCGGTACACGGCGAAGGTGAATTCTTTCATGCCGGCATCCACCATCCCCTTCCTGGCTTGGGTAGCGACCGCTGCGGAATTCTCACTGGGTCTCGCGCTTGTGCTTGGTGTGTGGCTCCGGTGGATGGCTCTCGGTAGTTCTGTGTTGTTGGTATTGTTCGGCACGGCGATGGCGATTTCTTTCGGCATCAAGTCACCTTTAGACTATTCGGTATTTTCCGCATCGGCGGGGGCACTTTTGATCTCACTTTATCAGGTGCGAAAGTCGTCGGCGAACTCTTGAACCCATTCGGTATAGTGAGCTGAGGCTATTTCTAAACGAGGAGAATTGAAAATGAAGATGCGTCGTGTGCTTCGAATCGTGGCGGCTGCAACAGTCTTTGTTGCCGTAAGTATGGGATCGCGCCTCGCGTCCGCTGGAGACGAACGAGCAGACTTACTCAAGGTTCGCGAATCGGTGTGGCGCGCCTGGTTTGTCAACGATACGAGAGCTCTGGAACAATTGGTGCCTCCGGACACCATTGTCATCAGCTCCGGCGAGGAGAAATGGAAAGATCAGGCAGACATTCTGCGATCGGCGGAGCAGTTTCAGGCCTCCGGCGGGAAGTTGCTCCGGCTGGAATTCCCACGCACGGAGATTCAGCGGTTCGGCGACGTTGCGGTGACCTATAGTCAATATTTGTATGAAACTGAAGTCGGCGGTAAGAGGTCGCTGACCTCGGGACGGGTTACCGAGGTTTTTGTTTTGCGCGGCGGAAAATGGACTAATCCCGGTTGGCACACGGATTCGGAAAAGTGAGAACGATCGAATGCTGGCAAATGGTGCTCCCCTTCGCCGCGTTCGAAGCCATCCATTAGGTGGATCGCGACGAACGACAGGCACACAAAGGTTCGACGAAGGGGATCTCGGCAACGCGAGTCGGCTATGAGCGGATCGTGAGTACTGGACACCGCGCACCGCAGACTACCTTGTAAGCCTTTGAGGTCGGCGCATGACCGGCGAGGCCTGTTCGCTTTTTCGCGCCGATCAAAATCAGGTTTGCTCTCGTCTCCTGGCTGACCTTCAGGATTTCTTCAGCCGGGTCACCATTCACGACTCGGAAGACAGGCAGACAGTGCAACTCACCCGCGGGTATCAGTTCCTGCATTTCTTCTGTAATTGCTTCCTTCTCCCTTTCGCCCACGGGCTTCTTCCCGTGCGTGACATGAAGCACCGTGAGTCTGGACCGGTGCTCTTGCGCCAGGAAGAATGCGTAAGCCGCCTCTCTGTCGACTTCCGGACCAAAGTCGGTTGAGAAGAGGATCGTCTTGAACTCCATCTCGTAAAAAGGTTCGTCGTCGGTTCGCGGACCTACGGTTAGGACCGGAACTCGGGTCTGCCTGAAGATTTGTTCTGCGGTTGAGCCGATCAAAAGTTTCTGGACAGCTCCTATTCCGCGGGCACCGACAACCACCAAATCAATCTTATGCTTTGCGATCAATGCTTCGAGAGTCGGCCACACAGGACCTCGTTCGACTAAGATCTCGAAGGGCACCCCCATCATTCGCCCGGATGCTTCAATTTGGTCGAGGGCGTTCTTGGCAGCCAACTGCTGTTTTTCTCCCCATGAGGCCATGACTTCGGGCGCCATCATAGGATCGGCATCGATGACGTGTGCCAGATAAATCCGCGAGCCGTGACGCCGCGCAAGAGAGAGTGCGTACTCCAGAGCGCGATCGGAGTTCGGTGAGAAATCCGTTGCCAACATGATTCTTGCGAGGGATATCGCCTCGGTTGGGCCTACGTTTTGAGTTTTATCGGTTGTAACTTGACCTTCCTGAATCATTGCCCCTCCTTGATTAGTAAAAGCCGGCGGTCCGTTGAGCTGCCACTAATTCCCAATGTGAAACTATAGGTTCGCTGTCATTTTCGGAGTGCAAGACGCGAAGTGCTGTGACAACGGTCACTGTTCGAAGTGATCTGGCTCGCTCTGATTGGCTGGCTGCGGGTCGAATTCAAACAGGCTCTCGCAGGCCGCGCGCACGCCATGGACGATTCCAGCAGTCTCCAACACGCGAAGATGCTCTTCCGCGCTCATAACATGGACATACCTAGTTGTGAAGGTCTTCTATGGACGAGGCGGACTTTGCGTAGCCAGTAAGCGGATAGAGACGACGAAGCTGCCGTGCTGTTTTCCTGTCAATGAAAACCGGGCAATGTTGTCCGCGCCGCCGCTGCTGGAGATGCGTGAGGGATTTCCGCCGGTCAGTTCGGCAATGTCGGAAGCCAAATTGTGGGCCTCCAGTCCGACTTTGGCGGTCGTGCCGCGGACGCGAACTGTGAGGGTGCGATGATCGCCGGGCGCCATCGGCGAAGAGTCGGCCTCCAACGTCAGTTCGATGAAACGGATGACAAAACGCTGGGTATCCTGCTTGTTACACGTGACCACGACCGAGGCATCGCCGGGCTCGAGCTCGGATGGGGGAAGAACTACGAGCGAGGTGGGTGAGGAGGCGAGAACGAGGGCGGGAAGCCCCGCGATGGTGACCTTGTTTGCGTCGGCATCGCCACAGAAGGAGCGGCCGGAGAGTTCGAAGCGATCGCTGAGAGACGCAACGCGCGGGGCCGCGGAAATCTCAATCGAGGGCGAGGAGGCTTCCGTGGGGTTGAGGATGGTAGTGTAGACCCGCCCGGGTCGCCCGGACAGAGCCGCCGAGATGACGCCGGGATTCAACGGAGCTACAAAGAGGGCGCGGCCGGTAGCGTCGGTGGTGACACGATCGCCGTTAGAGAAGTCTACGCGTACTCCGGGAGTGAGGCGGCCGTTGACGTCGAGAACCGCAAGAGTGGAATGCTCGCCTGAGACGATTTTGCGCGGGAGGAGCAGGATGCGTGCGCCGGAGGGCGAAGGTGGTTGTTGAGAAGAGGCCGAGAGGCTTAGGATTAGCGCGACGCTGCAAAGGAATGCGAGCGCGGTGGGGATGCGTTGCCGGGACATGTTGGGATTGTAGCGAAAAAACAGGGTGTTTCGCGAAGATGTGGGCTGTTGGCCGCTGCTGTCTCGTTGGGCATGGGAAAGGCGCCCGCTTCGGAAAGCGGCCGCTACAACGCCAAGGACAAGCAACGACAGGACCCTTTAGCCGCGGCGGCCTGGTGTTGCCAAACGGTGAGTAATTAGTAGGGTTCAGCGGCTTCCGCAGGATTGCGGGGTCTGCTAGCGTGGATGCAGGGTTGCCAGGGCATTGGTGTGGGCAGTGCGTGAGAGCGGCCTGAACATTGCTGCGCCACTACAATGGCGAGGACGAAACCAGAGGAGCCTCAGTGGAAATTGTAAGCGGCGGCGTGACGAACGTGGGACGCGTCCGCACGAACAATGAGGATTGCTTCCGAATTGTGGATCCACTGAACCTGTTTGTCCTTTCGGATGGCATGGGTGGCGAGGCGCATGGAGAGATCGCCAGTGCGTTGGCGGTGGACGCGGTCGTGAAACATTGCCAGCAGACGGAACACGATCCAGCGATGACAATTTTCGGCGACATGCCTGCGGGTTGGAGCGAGAAGACGAAGCGGCTGTCGAGTGCGATACACCTGGCAAACAAGGAAATTTACGATTCGGCACAAGAACATCCGACGCAGCGAGGGATGGGCGCAACGGTAACGGCGGCGTGGATCGACGGGGACAGGCTGAGCATCGCGCATGTGGGTGACAGCCGGGCGTACCTTTTGCGGAGCGGCGCATTACAGCAACTGACCAGCGACCACTCCCTGGTGGCGGAGCAGGTGCGTCGCGGCATCCTGACGCCGGCGGAGGCCGAGCGCAGCGAAATGCAGAGCGTGTTGTTGCGAGCGCTGGGCGCGCATCCGGAGATTGAAGTGGATTGCGAGGAGCACACGCTGTTTGGGAATGACGTTTTGTTGCTGTGCTCGGACGGATTGACCCGCATGGTCACCGAGCCGGAAATCGCGGGCACGCTGCAAGCGGAGCCCGATCCCAGCAAGGCGGCCGAACGTCTTGTGGAAGTCGCAAACGAGCAAGGCGGCGCGGACAACGTGACCGCGGTGGTCGTGCATATTGGCGGCGAGGCCAAGGGATGGTTCTCCTGGCTGCGCCGCGGGGCCCGGAAGAAGGCGCACACGAATGGCTCGGCAGGAGGAAAGTAATGGCGAAGCTCACGCTGATGTTCGAAGACAAGCTGGTAAAGGAAGTGCCCATTGGCAGCCGCCCAGTGGGCATCGGGCGCTCACCCGATAACGATTTGCCGGTTGATAATCTGGCGGTATCGAACTATCACGCGCGCGTTTACGTCGAGGCAGGACGCCTGGTGGTGGAAGATCTCGACAGCCTGAATGGAACCTTCGTGAACGACCTGCGCGTGGAGCGCGCAACACTGCACGATGGTGATTCCATCTGGGTGGGAAAGCACCACATCAAGGTGGATGCCTCCGGGGACACCACCGCCTTCGGCGATACGAGCAAGAAGGGCACCGCCGCACCTCGCATCAACGAAACCATGATGCTGGACACCAAAGCGCGGCGTGACATGCTGCAACAGGCCGCCGCGATGGGAGAGCGTACGCAGTTCGCGGCAAGCCGCGTGAAAGTTCCGACGCTGGTGGTGCTGAGCGGGAACACCGATCAGAAGGAATATGTGCTGACGAACAAGCTCACGGTGATTGGCAAGTCTAAGATGGCCACGGTCAAGTTGAAGGGCTGGTTCAAGCCGCAACTTGCGGCGCAGGTCAATCAACGGGATGACGGTTATTACGTTGGGCCGGGCGACAAAGTGCCCGCGGTCAACGGAGCGCCCATCACAGGACCAGTGCGTTTGAACGATGGAGATATGATTGAGGTTTGCGGCTTGCGCATGAATTTTATTTTCCGGGACTAGTGAGGTCCCTGCTGTCGATTGCGCGACACGCCGCGCTCGGTTGCGATAGCTGACTTATTCCTTCCTTGCGTGCACTTGGAATGCGTTCTCCCTCCGTAGCGGAGGCCGTTATTCGGCTATTTGAACCTTCGCTCGGGCGAGAGGCTCGGCTGCCAAAAACCGTGCCGTACCCGCCCACAATGTAACAACCGTCCAAATGTGGGCATCCAACCGACTGACAAAAGGGCCCGGCGATTCGAGTAATTTTCGCCGTAACTGCGTGGGATGATAGGATTTGCCCCAATTGCCGTGTGCCATTCTATTGGCAGCGCAATTGCGATGCTCCATATTGGAACTGGATGCTGAATCTGGCCTGTGATTCAGTCGTGTCGGTCGGCCGCAAGTTCGAATATCCGTGAGTCGGCGCCGTACCCGAAGAAATACCCGGGCGAATCTAAAAGGCAGTATCTGATCCATTGACGGGCGATCATATTTCCTGAGTTTCCACGGATCTTGCATCGGCCGACGCTGAAAATATATGTGGATAGTCCGACTGGCCCTCGCTAGACCTTACACCTTCATCGTGATGGCGATGGTGATCGTGCTACTGACGCCGGTCGTGTTGCTACGAACGCCTACCGACATTTTTCCGGACATCAACATCCCGGTCATCAGCCTGGTTTGGAAATATCAGGGGCTCGAGCCGCAAGAGATGGAGCAGCGGATTACCTCCAACTCCGAGCGCGCGGTAACCACGCTGGTCAATGACGTCGAACACATCGAATCGCAATCACTGAACGGCACGTCGATCGTAAAGATTTTCTTCCAGCCGACGGCGAATATTCAGACGGCGCTGGCGCAAACGACGGCAATCGTGCAAACCATTCTGTTCACGCTGCCGCCCGGGACGACACCGCCGCTGGTCGCGATCTTTTCGGCTTCCACCGTGCCGGTGATCCAGATCGGACTGACCAGCGATACGCTGAGCGAGCAGGCGCTGTTTGATTACGGGAACAATTTTATACGCACGCAGTTGGCCACGGTGCAAGGCGCAGCGCTTCCCTTTCCATACGGCGGTAAACAAAGATTGGTCTCTGTTGATATCGATTCCCAGGCGCTGCAGTCAAAAGGTCTTTCGCCGGTGGACATCGTCAACGCGGTGAACGCGCAGAACCTGATCCTGCCGACGGGCAGCGCAAAGCTTGGAACGTTGGAATATACGGTGGCGATGAACGGGAGCCCGACGACCATCGCAGGGCTCAATGACTTGCCGATCAGGACCGTAAACGGCGCAACCATCTACATGCGGGAAGTCGCCCATATTCGCGACGGTTTTTCTCCACAGACAAACATCGTCCGGGCAAACGGTCAGCGCGGCGTGTTGATGGCTACCTACAAGACCGGCAGCGCTTCCACGCTCGACATCGTAAAGCGCGTCAAACAAACCCTTCAGGATTACTCGGGATCGCTGCCCGAAGGCCTGCACCTGACCATATTCTTCGACCAATCGGTCTATGTGCGGGCCTCGATCCAGGGCGTTCTGCGCGAAGCTTTGATCGCCGCGTGCTTGACCGCGATCATGATCTTACTGTTCCTCGGGAACTGGAAAAGCACGTTGATTATTGCCACATCGATCCCGCTCTCGATTCTGGTCAGCGTTCTTTTGCTGAGTGCGCTGCACGAGACCATCAATATTATGACGCTCGGTGGATTGGCGTTGGCGGTCGGCATCCTGGTGGATGACGCCACGGTGGAAATCGAAAATATCAATCGCAACCTGGCGATGGGCAAGGAAACCGTGCAGGCGATTCTGGACGGCGCGCAGCAGATCGCGGTGCCTGCGCTGGTATCCACCCTCTGCATCTGCATCGTGTTCCTTCCGATGTTTTTCCTGTCCGGCGTGGCGCGGTATCTGTTCGTGCCCCTCGCTGAAGCAGTCTCCTTCGCGATGCTAGCGTCGTACATGTGGTCTCGCACGATCGTACCAACGATGGCGATGTATCTGTTGAGCGCCGAGGACGAATACATTCCGGAAGAACACCGCGGCGAAAAGCAGGGATTTTTGCGGAGGTTTCAGCAAAGATTCGAGCGCGGTTTTGAGAGATTCCGGGAAGGCTACCGGAACGCGCTGGGCTTTGCGCTCGAAAAGTCGATCCTCTTTTCCGCGTGCTTCCTCGGATTTTGCGTGCTTTCGGGCGGCTTGATTTTCGTGCTGGGAAGAGATTTCTTCCCAAAGGTAGATGCGGGCCAGATCCGGCTGCATTTCCGCGCGCGCAGCGGACTGCGCATCGAAGAGACGGCGCGCCTCGCGGACCAGATTGATGGCGTCATCCGGCGTACGATTCCAGCAGACGAACTCGAAACAGTTCTCGACAACCTCGGCGTGCCGTACAGCGGCATTAACCTGAGCTACAGTAACTCCGGCACGTACGGTACAGCCGACGGTGAGATTCTCGTGCAGCTCAATGAGAAGCGCGGGCGTCCGACGGGCGAATACATCAACGAGTTCCGCGAGAAGCTGCCGCATGAGTTTCCGGGTGTGCAGTTTTTTTTCCAGCCCGCCGACATCGTTACGCAGATTTTGAATTTCGGATCACCGGCGCCGATCGATGTCGCGCTGATGGGGAATAATCAAATCGGAAATTTCGCGGTGGCGCAGAAATTGGCCCGCGAGATGCGGCACATCCCCGGTGCGGTTGACGTACACGTTCAGCAGGCGCTCGATCAGCCCACGCTGCGCATGGAAATGGACCGGACACGCATACAGTCCGTGGGCTTGCAGGCAAAGGACGTCGCGCAGAATGTGCTGGTCTCGCTGAGCTCCAGTTTCCAGACGGCGCCCGCGTTCTGGCTGGATCCTAAAAACGGCGTGAGTTACAACGTGGCCGTGCAGACCCCGCAATACCGCGTGGACAGTTGGCAGGCCCTGCAGAACACACCGGTCAACGCGGGCCCCGGAACCACGCCGCAGATTTTGGGCAACCTTACCACTACGACCACAACCGCGCGCCCGGCGGTCGTTTCGCACTACAACGTGCAGCCCATGATCAACGTGTATGCAACGGTGAACGGCCGCGACCTCGGCGGAGTCTCCGATGACGTAGCCAAATTGGTCCACAACGTCGAGCCCGAATTGCCCAAGGGGAGCCACATCGTGATCCGCGGCCAGGTGCAAACGATGAAGAGCTCGTTCGAGGGCCTGGGCTTTGGACTGATCGGTGCGATTGTGCTCGTCTATATGCTGATCGTGGTGAACTTTCAGTCGTGGCTCGATCCGTTCATCATCATCACCGCGCTACCCGGCGCTTTGGCGGGAATCTGCTGGATGTTGCTGATGACACGCACGACCCTCAGCGTTCCGTCGCTGACCGGCGCGATCATGTGCGTGGGCGTTGCCACTTCCAACAGCATTCTGATGGTGTCCTTCGCGCGCGAACAATTGAATGAAGGAAAAAGCGCGAGAGACGCGGCGCTGGAAGCGGGTTTCGTGCGTATGCGGCCGGTGATCATGACGGCGCTGGCGATGATTATCGGCATGGTGCCGATGGCCATCGGGCTGGGCGAAGGCGGCGAACAGAACGCGCCGCTGGGACGCGCGGTGATCGGCGGGCTGTTGTTTGCCACGTTCGCGACACTGTTCTTCGTGCCCTGCGTGTTCTCGATCATCCACGGGCGCCGCGAACGCAAGCGCGCCAGCGACGATGGCTCGGCAATGTCGCCAGCCACCGCTTAATCGCGAAAAGATTGTAGTATTGTGGAGCAAACGGAATGACGACGACGGAAGTCAGGCCCCAGGTAGAACCTAATTACGTGGAATATATGCCGGAGAGAGAACCGGAGAAGAAGAGCAAGCTGTTCCTGTTTCTGCTGCTGGGCGTCCTCGCCCTGCTGATTCTGGGAGCCTTCACGCTGCTGCAGCGTCGCACGCAATATCGCGCGCTCGCCAACGAAACCGAGAAAATGGCGGTGCCCACAGTTTCCGTGGTGCACCCAACTCCGGAACCCGGCCAGGAAGATCTGGTCCTGCCGTCCACGACCCAGGCGTATGTGGAATCGCCGATTTACGCTCGAACGAATGGTTACCTGAGGAAGTGGTACCACGATATTGGCAGCCGCGTGCAGAAAGGCGAGTTGCTGGCGGACATTGACACGCCCGAAGTCGATCAACAGCTTTCCCAAGCGCGCGCCGATCTGAACACGTCGAAAGCAAACGAAGACCTTTCCAAGATTACGGCCGTCCGCTATCAGGAACTGATCAAGACGGATGGCGTATCGAAGCAGGAAGTGGACAACGCTGTCGGTGATTACGCAGCGAAAAAAGCCACCACGGCATCGGCCGAGGCGAATGTTCGGCGTCTCGAAGATCTCGAATCGTTCAAGCATATTTATGCTCCATTCAGCGGTGTCATCACGCAACGCAACATTGATATCGGAAACCTGATCAACGCCGGAAATGGCGGCACTGCTCAGCAACTCTTCAATCTTGCGCAAACCGATCCGATTCGCGCCTACGTTCGGGTGCCGGAAGTTTACGCCGGGGCCATTCGCGCCGGCCTGGGCGCTTATCTGGAGCTAGCGCAATACCCAGGAGATAAGTTCCAAGGCAGGGTTGCACGCACTGCGGACGCCATCGATTTGGCCAGCCGCACCCTCAACACGGAAGTGGACGTCCCCAACCGGGACGGCCGGTTGCTGCCGGGCGGCTACGCGCAGGTGCATCTGCTCGTAAAAGTCGAGGGCCAACGTCTGCAGGTCCCCGTCAACGCGCTTCTGTTCCGCTCCGAGGGGCTGCGCGCGGTCACCATCGATGAAAATCACAAGACGCATTTGCAGCCGCTGTCGATTGGCCGCGACTACGGCACCGCGCTCGAAGTGCTACAGGGGTTGAAAGCCACCGATTGGATCGTGCTGAATCCTCCCGACTCCCTCGAGGAGGGACTTCAGGTCAACGTAAAAGAAATGCCGCATCCGGCCCCGCTGGTGGGCGTAAGTCAGCCTGCGCAGAGCAATGGCGCGCCAGCCGGCGGATCCAACGCAAACGGCAACACATCCCCCAGCGGAAATAAGAAGTAATGCGGCGCTGGCCCCCATTTCGCCGCGGCTTCCGAGCTGGGCCGGTGAAGGTCGCGCGCATCTCCGTGACGGCTGCGCTGCTTCTCGCAGGCGCGTTGCTCAGCGGCTGCACCGTCGGACCAAATTACAAGCGACCCGCCGCGACGGTGCCGGCGCAGTGGGATGTCGCGGCGCCCTGGCGCGAAAGCGCACCTAAAGACAGCGTGCCAAAGGGCGAATGGTGGGCCGTTTTCAATGACGACGAACTGAATGCCTTCGAGAAACAAGCGCTCGCCGAAAATCAGACTCTTAAGGTTTCCATCGCGCACCTGGAACAAGCGCGAGCGACCGCTGCGATTCAGGTCGCCACGCTTTTCCCCACGCTCAATACCGGGCCGAGCAGCCTCGGACCCAACGTCGGACGCCAGCGGCTGTCCGGAAATCGCCCGACGAATGGCGTGCCGATAACGCTGCAGCCGGTGCAGCAGAACACCTTTATATTGCCGTTCACCGTCAACTACGAAGTGGACCTGTTTGGCCGGCGGCGGCGCAGCATCGAAGCAGCGGAAGCCTCCTACCAGGCGAACGCAGCCGACATGGAAAATGTTCGCTTGCTGGTGACCTCGCAACTCGCCGGCGATTATTTCAACCTGCGGCAGTTGGATTCCGAGATCGGAATCCTGCGCCGCACCGTGGAAGCGCTGCAAAAAGGATTGGACTTGGTGAATTCGCGGCATTCGGGTGGCGTCGCTTCCGGTCTGGACGTCGCTCAGGAAGAAACGCTGCTGCACACCACGCGGACTCAGGCGACTCTACTCGAGCAACAACGCAAACAGTTCGAGGACGCCATCGCTGTTTTGGTGGGTCGTGCAGCTCCCGATTTTCACGTTCCCGTTAGGGAGCTGAACGCCGAGCCTCCGCCGATCAACGCCGGCCTGCCTTCGGATGTGCTGGAGCGCCGCCCGGACGTTGCCGAGGCCGAGCGCCAGATGGCGGTGGCCAACGCGCAGATCGGCATCGCGCGCGCGGCATACTATCCTTCTCTGAGTCTGTTCGGCCAGGCGGGCTGGGAATCGGTCTCCATCTCGAAGCTTGCCAACGTGCAGAGCATCTTCTGGGCGGTAGGCGCGAACGTCGCTGAAGATATCTTCACGGGCGGCGCGCGGCGCGCACAGGTCCAGTTTTCCCGCGCCGGGTACGACGCGAACGTGGCGAGCTATCGCGAGACCGTGTTAGGCGCCTTCCAGGAAGTGCAAGACGACCTTACCGGCTTGAGCGTGTTGAACGATGCGCAGCAATCTCAGCAGCAAGCTGTGGACGCCGCGCGCCGCACGCTGGACATCTCCACCGACCGTTACTCGGGGGGCCTGGTGAGCTATCTCGACGTCGTGACCGCGCAACAAAATCTGCTTTCTGATGAGCAAGAACTCGCCGTAATCCACGGCCAGCGGCTGGTCACCAGCGTGCTCCTGGTGAAAGCGCTGGGCGGCGGCTGGGACGCCTCAAGCCTCGCAGCGGTACAAGTGAAGCCTCACGCAAAGGACATCATCACCCCATAGTCTTCTCGCTAATTTCGCGGGCCAGACTCTTAGATAGGCACTCCCGTTTACCTTGAGCTTCGAAGGGTCTGTGTCCCCCGAGCCGACCGAAATGCAGCCAGGAACGCCGACATTCGGTCCCCCTCCTGGAGTCTCTCAAGCGCCAAAACTCGTTGCTGAGTGACGATACCGGAACAACCTTACGTGTCTCAGGATTTCCCCGTATATCTAATGACGTCCCCGGCCTGTATCCTCAGTCCTATTATGACGATACGGCCCAAGGCTCCCCTCCGAATTGCCCAAGTTTCACCCCTCTATGAGAGCGTTCCCCCAAAGCTTTACGGCGGAACCGAACGCGTGGTTTCTTATCTGACTGAGGAATTGGTTGCCCTGGGCCACGATGTCACGCTGTTCGCCAGTGGCGACTCGAAGACTGCCGCCCGTCTTGTTCCTTGTTGCCCGATGTCTCTCCGCCTGAACCCGGACTGTATCGATCAACTCGCGCACCATTACGTCATGCTCGAGGAGATATTCGCGCGCGCCGAAGAGTTCGACATCATTCATTTTCATATCGACTATCTCCATTTCCCGATCTCGCGCGTCACCGGGATTCCGCAACTCACGACACTGCATGGACGATTGGACATGGCTGATCTCCCGCCGCTTTATCACAAGTATCCGGACATGCCAGTGGTCTCCATCTCGCGAGCACAGCGCAAACCCCTGCCCTTTGCAAACTGGGTCGGCAACATCTATCACGGCTTGCCGGCCGGGGCCTTGTCCCTCGGCGACGGCGGAGGAAAGTATCTGGCATTTCTGGGTCGCATCTCGCCGGAAAAGCGCGTTGACCGCGCCATTGAAATCGCGCTGAAGGTTGGCATGCCGCTCAAGATCGCCGCGAAAATCGACCGCGTCGACCGCGAGTATTTTGAAACGCGGATCAAACCGCTCCTGAACAACCCCAACATCGAATACATTGGCGAGATCACCGAGGACCAGAAATCCGAGTTTCTCGGCAACGCCTACGCCTATCTTTTCCCGATCGATTGGCCAGAGCCCTTCGGGTTGACCATGATTGAAGCCATGGCCTGCGGCACCCCCACGATCGCTTTCAAATGCGGATCGGTGCCGGAGCTCATCGCTCACGGCACGAGCGGCTTCATCGTGGAGAATGTAGAAGACGCGATCAAGGCGGTACCTCGGGTGGCGGATCTGGATCGCGCTGCTTGCCGCCAAGCTTTCGAGATGCGCTTCACCGGGTCGAGAATGGCCAAGGACTACGTTAAGCTGTACGAGTCGATGTTGAACATCCGCGCTCTCTCCGTGGAAGCGTCTGAGGTCGACACGTTTCTGACGCAATAGGCGAAACAGGAAGGTTCGGTTTTTTGACGGACATTGTCCGGGTTGCCGACGAGTATTACGTCCGCGCATCCTCCGCGTTGGTGGACGACCGCACCCGTGTGCTCAAATGTGGCGACACTTTTGCGGTTCTCAATCGTTACGGCGACATCGAAGACCTGGGATTCTCGCAGTTCGGACTGTTTCACGCAGAGAGCCGTCACCTGTCACGGTTCTCGATGCGACTCAACCAGCAGCAGCCGCTGCTGCTCGGCTCGACCGTCCGCGAAGACAATGCTTTTCTCTCCGTAGACGTCACCAACGTCGATACCGCGCTGAATACGGAAGACAGTTTGCCCCGCGGCACGGTCCACATTTTTCGGTCGCAGTTTCTGGGCGCGGCCAGCCACTATGAACACCTGCGCATCCTGAACTACGGCCTGGAGCCTGTGCGGCTCTCGCTGCTATTCCAGTTCGATGCGGACTTCGCCGACATTTTCGAGGTGCGCGGCACCAAGCGCGCCCGCAAGGGCGAACGGCTGCCCGATCACGTTGACGGAAGCGCCGCAATACTCGCGTACAAGGGGCTGGACGGCGTATTTCGCCGCACGCGGCTGGAGTTTTCTCCGCAGCCGACGTCTCTTACGACCCGCGAAGCTCTGTTTCGCATTGCGCTGGAACCCAAACAGGAAACCTCTATCTACACCACGGTTGCCTGCCAGCGTGACGCAAGCACGGACGGCGTCGTTCCCTATCACACCGCGTTCCGGTCGCTGGTACGCGAGTCGGAACACGCCCGGGGCGAAGAATGCCATATCACAACTTCCAGCGAAAGTTTCAACTCGTGGCTCAATCGCTCTTCGGCAGACCTTCGGATGCTCATCGAACACAATCCTGAAGGCCCGTATCCGTATGCTGGAGTGCCCTGGTTCAGCACCGTGTTCGGCCGCGATGGCATCATCACCGCGCTCGAATGCCTTTGGACCTCGCCGCGGATGGCGGAAAGCGTCCTGAAATATCTGGCCGAAACGCAAGCCACGCAGGAAATACCCGAGCAAGACGCGGAACCCGGAAAAATCCTGCACGAGATGCGCCGCGGTGAAATGGCCGTAACGAAAGAAGTCCCCTTTGGGCGCTATTACGGCAGCGTCGATTCCACGCCACTCTTTGTCATGCTTGCGGGCGCCTACTTCCAGCGCACCGGAAATCTGTCGCTGGTGAATGAGATCTGGCCAAACGTCCAGCGCGCTTTGGAATGGATCGACACGTACGGCGATTGCGATGGATCCGGTTTCGTGCAGTATCAGCAGCGCGCCACCAAGGGGCTCGTGCAGCAGGGCTGGAAAGATTCGCAGGATTCCGTATTCCATGCGGACGGGCGCATGGCCGAGCCGCCCATCTGGCTGTGCGAGGTGCAAGGCTACACCTATGCCGCGAAACGCGCTGGCGCGTTGCTCGCTCGCGCGGTGCACGAACCGGAGGTCGCGGACCGCTTAGATGCCGCAGCGGAAAAGCTGCAATCGAGGTTCGAGGAAGCATTCTGGTGCGAGGAATTGGGAACCTATGCGCTCGCGTTGGACGGCCAGAAAAAGCAATGCCGCGTGCGCACCTCGAACGCGGGCCACGCGCTCTTCAGCAAGATCGCCGGTCGGGAGCACGCCAAGATTACCGCCAGCTCGCTGATGGAAGAACATTCATTCTGCGGCTGGGGTGTCCGCACGGTAGCCGCGTGCGAATCCCGCTACAATCCCATGTCCTATCACAACGGATCTGTCTGGCCTCACGACAATGCCATCATCGCCTTAGGGTTTTCCTACTATGGATTGCAAGATTACGTAGCAAGAATTCTTGAAGGCCTGCATGAGGCCAGCCGGCGCGTCGAGCTGCATCGCTTGCCGGAACTTTTCTGCGGATTTCACAGGCGGCCCGAAGCCGACGGCCCGACTCTCTATCCCGTAGCGTGCTCGCCGCAGGCGTGGGCTGCGGGCTCGGTCTACATGCTCCTGCAGGCATGCCTGGGGCTCAGCGTGCGCGGTCCCGAGCGCCAGATCTGTTTCACCAATCCGAGCCTGCCCTCCAATCTAAACGAAGTGCGCATGCATAATCTGCGAGTCGGCGACGCGTCCGCGGATTTCCTGATTCACCGCGACGGTGCCTCCGTGAAAGTTGAAGTTTTGCGGAGAGTCGGCAACGTCGAAATCGTCGAATCGATCTGACCTCGGCCTACTGGTGGACTTGGCCTCGCTGCTAGAAAGCGGAAGGGATCTGCAGCCAGGGCGATTAGGAGTATTTACGGTTAGCCGACGATTCTCTCAGAACTGCGTCTGTTATTTTGCCCCCCAATTGGCTGCACCTGGCAAGGTAGTTGTCTAGCGAGGAAGGTCAAGCGGGAAGGTGCATCTTTTTCAGGATTTCCACATATCGTGGATCGTCACGGGAGCGACGAATCGATATCCCCGCTTCGTCACAGTTTCGATAAACACCGGTTTGTCGGAGCGGTCAGCCGAGGATTTTCCGTATGTCCAGGATGTATTTTCGCAGGACCTCAGGATTTACGTAGGTCTCTGGCCATAGGGCCTCAAGAATCTCGTCCTGAGTGACGAGTCGGCCCGGGTTCTCGACCAAATAGCGGAGGACATCGAACGCTTTCGGAGCGATTCGGACACGGTCTTCACCACTCCAAAGGCAATGGTTCGGAGCGTCGAGCCGGAATACCCCGAAGGACTTCATCACTGAAACCTCGTTCCGCTCTGGGCATAAAAGTGCCTCACCGCAAAGGTCAATCCGCTCCGCTCATATTGCAGCCGTTTATCGTCTGCTTTACGACTGCGTGACAGGCCGAATTTAGGGCTTCCACTCTGTCGGCTGTCCGAATTCGCGGCGCGGTATCACCTGGATCAGGACTCCGCATCTCTTTTCTATGCGGAATACCAACCAGCCACGCGCGTATTGAAATACGTAAATGCCGGGCACAATCCACCCGTTGTCGTTCGCCCGCGGAAGGAGTCTTGCGAGATGTTCCACTTGCAATCGGAAGCCATGCCCGTGGGAATTTCGGCGGACGCACAGTTTGCAACCACGTCTTTCCAGTTTGAGATTGGCGATGTTCTGGTTGCTTACACCGATGGAATTACGGAGGCGGATAACCCCGATGGCGACTTTTGGGGAGAGCAAAGGCTAGACAGCCTACTGCGCTCTTGCAGCGATGGAACACTAGAGCAAATCATCCGATGCATCCTGGACGAAGTGTCCGCATTCGCGAATGGCCAGCCACAACGGGACGACGTGACACTCATGGTCATGAGTGTACAGGAGGGCTGTGATGTTTGAACAATGCGAGTTCACCTCGGCGGTCAATGCATACGACGAAAAAAAGTCGCTTGCGCAATGCCTTGTGGACCGCTCTTATTGCAGGCTGGACTCCTGGCGTTCGCGTACGTACTTGAAAATCGATCATTCTGGACGGAGCTTGAATCCGTTCAATACACTCATTCGTGAAAACAAGCAACTCGCTCCTTGGTGTTAGCGGAGCGCCTTGGCGTTGCAGCAATGTCGGAAGAACGGTGATCGCTGCCGTTATAGTTTGGGTTTCCAAGCGGTCTCCGTCTAGTTGCGGACGAATGGCGGGCAGCCCGGAAATTATCAGCTCGCCAATCGAGTTAGTACCGAGAAGCGCGCTTGCCGAACAATGGAGTACTCGGAGCAACTTGTCCAGTAATCCGACTCTGATCGGGACTTGACCAAACTCTGAAGGCTGGAATCCCTCTGGGTCGTTGACAATCGCCGGTTACTCGTGACAAATCAGCTACCAAGGAGACCCTATGAGACAGACTTCTGTGTTTGTGGCAATAGCGTTTCTCGCAGGACTCGGCATCGGATTCTTCTCTGGGCGTACCGGACGAGAAACATCGCTGAGCAGGGACACGCACGCAGTGGACTTGGCGGGCATCGATAAACTCCATCAGGAAGACATCCGGGTCACCCTGTTGCAAGACCCCAAGGGATTAGTGGACATCTGGACGGAGGATGCGGTGCGTTTCATTCCCGGAAGCTCACCCGATGTCGGCAAGCAGGCCATTCAAGCCACGAATGAAAAAGGTCGCGCCGAGTACCCCGGTTTCAAGGTGTTGAGCTACGTGCCCAAATACAAGAACATCCAAATCGAGGGTGGCCTGGCATGCGAGTGGGGCGAACATAATGCCCAATATGAACTCTCTCCAGGGGCCCCGCCAGCCAGTTTGAACGTAAAAGGATTCGATGTGCTGAGGCGGCAGAGCGACGCCTCGTGGAAGTTCGCGGTGCTCATTGCGGACCAGTAGTGAGCGCGGACATCTTAAGCAGCGGCCAGCTGGCCACCCCCCAAGCGCCCCTCTATTCCGGCGATTCCTGCTTTCAAGTGCCTGGTTGATGTTTTAACGAGGCCAACCTCCTGACGGCCCGAGTAGACTGTTCGGTGTCCACCCTATAGAGTTCGGGCCGAAGGCATTCAAACTTTTCGGGACCCACGGATTTACAAGGCTGTGTACACCGGGTGAAACTAAAAATCTGAGAAGGTAATTGTTATCCTCAAAATCCTAAGGACTTCTGCCCGGACGGCGCGTATCGTTGAACGGAACCAAAGCACATTTGGAGCGTGATGAAAAAACTCAAATTCTTGGTTTCTCTCCATACGCAGGACAACGATTTCCAAATGGCCCAGGCCCTCGCCGCAGAAGAGGCCGCGCGCAAATTGGGTGTCGATGCGGAAATCACTTTCGCCGACAACAATGCCGTGAATCAAAGTACACAGATTCTGAAGGCGATCCAGAATCGTGCCGAGTCTAGACCGGACGCGGTTGTGTTGGAACCAGTGAGCGGCACCGCACTGCCTCAGGTGGCCCGGGCTGCCTGCGCTGCAGGCGTCGGCTGGGTGGTCTTGAACCGAAATCCTGACTACATGCCGGAGCTCCACAGGGCGGCGACCAAACCCACCTTTGCGGTTAGTTCCGATCACATTGAGATCGGCCGCATACAGGGAAAGCAATTTGCCGCGCTGCTTCCGCGAGGTGGTTCGATCCTGTACCTCGAAGGACCGTCGCAAAGCTCCTCGGCCCAGAAGCGTACGGCAGGGATGCTGGAGACGAAGCCTTCGAACATACAGGTCACGATGTTGAAGGGACAGTGGACGGAGGAGAGTGCTGAACGAGCCGTGGGTTCTTGGCTGAAGCTCGCCACGTCGCAAAGCAAAGCAATTGACCTTGTTGGTGCGCAGGACGACTCCATGGCTATGGGTGCGCGCAAGGCTTTTCAGAAGGTTACCAACGAGCAAGAGCGCACGCGATGGCTCAGCCTGCCATTCACTGGTTGTGATGGTCAGCCGACGACAGGCCAAACGTGGGTGGGCCAGGGGTGGCTTGCCGCGACGATTTATCTGCCATTGCTTGCGGGAAAAGCGATCGAGATTCTGGCAAAAGCCATGCAGGAGGGAACACGACCCCCAGAACGTACGGTGACGGTGTCGTTCTCTATTCCGCCTCTGGACGCGCTGGCTCCGCGAAAATCATGACCTGCTCCTCGCCCCTACTCAGTCTGCAGACCACCCACTTCCTCGAAGTCCCGATAAACGCTGCTTGCTGGACAAATTAAAACTCAGTCTTCGATGGTAGTATTGGGCCTCGAATGGCTCAGCTACCTCGGGTTCCGGACCTCGAAGCTCAGCGCGCGGCGATGAGCAAGTTCGGCTTTCTGACCGGCAAATGGGTTGGCGAGGCGCGCCTACTGCGGAGCCCTGGTGAGTCCGTGGAATTGCTTCAGACCGAAGAGGCCCAGTACAAACTCGACGGCCTGATTCTAATGATCGAGGGAGTCGGGCGCAAAAAATCTGGTGGGCCGCCTATACTCCACGCTTTAGGAATCATTTCCTACGAGGATGAGACTGGAACGTATCGCATGCGCGCCTTCATCGATGGCCGTTTTCTCGAATCTGAAGTGAAACTGCTCGACGAAGTCAACGGAATGACTTGGGGCTTTGCCTTGGGGGAGATCAGGACCCATTCCGTGCTGCATATCAATGAAAAGGGCGATTGGACGGAGCTTGCCGAAATAACAATCGGGTCGGAACCTCCGAAAAAGCTCTTGGAGGTCACGGTCCACCGGCAGACGTAATCAGTCCAGGACCCTGATTCACGCGCTAACCGGAAACTGACTTACTGCTCCGTTTGTCCGCCGCTGGAGTGAATTGCCGAAACGCGCGATAATTGAACTCGTCGGTGCGTATCGACTTCCTGGGGCCCGTTTGTCCGGTTATCGCGGGGCAACCCTGGCGCCGTCGTGGGAGGTCCAATGCTGAGGGGAGCCGCACAAACGAGGAGATCCGGCGTCATGCTCAATATCACCTTTGGAACATCCGCTAACCTTCGCCTGCGGGCCGCTTCCGGCACGGTCGTTTCCGTCGCGGCCCTGGCGTGGACACTGTCTGTGGGCGCGCAACTGCCGACTCTGGACGTCTCGAAACAGGCATCGCAGACTTCGACCCCCGCAAGCACTGCTCCCAAGGGCGACTCCAACACTTCCACGAAACCGCCCGACATCCCTGTCCCGGAAATCATCAAGAAATTCGGCGATCGCGAACTGGAGTTCAAGAAGGAGCGCGATAACTACACCTACACGCAGACATTCGTGGTCCAGACAATCGATTTTGATGGGCGGCCCGACGGAGAATACCGCATGACCAGCGACATCCTGTTCACGCCCGACGGGAAGCGCTACGAAAAGGTCATCTCTGCCCCCGCACCCACGCTCCAGCGCATCTCGCTTTCGCAGCAGGACCTGGACGACCTCGAGCATGTCCAACCCTTCGTCCTCACGGCTGACGAACTGCCGAAGTACGATGTCAACTACGCCGGCCGCGAGCAACTCGACGAACTTGGCACTTATGTCTTCGACGTCAAGCCTAAGAAAATTGAAAAAAATCAGCGGTACTTTCAGGGTCGCATTTGGGTAGACGACCACGACCTGAACATCGTGAAGTCCGACGGAAAAGCGGTCCCGGACATCATCAAGAAAGGCAACGAAAACATCTTTCCGCGCTTCGAAACCTTCCGCGAAAACATCGAGGGCCACTACTGGTTCCCGACCTACACGCGTTCCGACGACGAACTGCATTTCAGCACCGGCTCGGTGCACATGAAGATGACCGTGCGCTACGCCAACTACAAACGGTTCGGCGCAACCATCAAAATCGGCCCCGCCGTCGAGATCAAAGACAAGGACAAGCCGAAGAATTAGTGGGCGCCGAAGCAGGCTACAAATTATCGAGAAAGAACTGCGTCACCCGGTTCATGAGCACTCGCCGTGCGGCCGGATCACTGGCACCGTGCCCGCGGCCCGGAAAGGCCAGCACCTCGACATATTTTCCCGCCTCGATCAGCTCGTTGATCAGCGCCAGTGTGTTTGCGTAGTGCACGTTGTCGTCCCCGGTTCCATGCGCGATGAGCAGCTTGCCCTTGAGGTTTCCGGCGTTCTTGATCGGCGATGATTCCTCGTAGCTTTCTTCGTTTTGCGGCAGCAATCCTATATATCGCTCTGTATAGATTGAGTCATAGTAGTGCCAGTCGGTCACCGGGCCGCCGGCGAACCCCACCTTGAAGTCCTGCGGATCCTCGAAGATGGCATGCAGCGTCATGTGCCCGCCGTAGCTCCATCCCCAGATGCCGATGCGATTTCCATCGACGTATGGCAGCGACTTCAGATACGCCGCGCCATCGCGCTGGTCGGACAACTCCTGCGCCCCAAATCGAAAATGGATGGGCTCTTCGAACAGATGGCCGCGACCCGCAGAGCCGCGATTGTCCAGTGCGAAAATGATGTAACCCTTGCGAGCCATGAGCTGATGCCACAGAAATGTCGATCCTCCCCACGCATTCAGCACCACCTGCGCATGGGGCCCGCCATAGGTGTAAACAAGCACGGGATATTTCTTCGTGGCATCGAAGTCCGGCGGCTTGATCATCATCGCGTTCAGTTGCATGCCGTCATGCGATCGCACGGAAAGAAACTCCACCGGCGACAGGTGTAGATCAGCCAGTTCCGCGATCTTGTTTTCGTTTATCGCGGCGACGCGCGAACCATCCATCTGGACCAAATCCTGCCGCGGCGGGTTCATGCTGTTGGAATACGTATCGACATAAGCGGAAGCGCCCGGCGCGAGATTGATGCCGTGCGTGCCGTCTTCCTTGGTGATGCGCGTGATTTGCGAGCCATCGAGCGCGACGCGGTACAGATGGCGTTCGAGCGGCGATTTTTCCGTAGCCGTGAAATACATGAGGCCCTTTGCATCGTCGACCCCTTGCACCGCGAAAACTTCCCAATTCCCTTTCGTCAACTGCGCCAGTTCTTTCCCTTCTAAGTCATACAAATAAACGTGCCGGTAGCCCGACCTTTCGCTTGACCACAAGAAGCGCTTGCCGTCCTTCAGAAACGTCAGATCGTCGCTGACGTTGATCCAGTACAAATCCTTGTCGCTCAAAACTAGGCGAGCTTTGCCCGAACTAACATCCGCAACCAGAAGATCGATCACCGTCTGCGGCCGATTCAGCCGTTGAATCGCCAGGCGTTTAGAATCGACCAGCCAGTTGACGCGCGGAATGTAGATATCCGTGTCCCCGCCGGTATCCATCACGCGCGGCTCACCCCCACCTACCTTCCCGACGAAAACTCGCACGACCGGATTATTTCCGCCCGCGACGGGATAGCGCTCGTCGTCCGCCTCGCCCGTATAGGAAGCAAAATCCACCAATGGATACTGCGTCACTTTCCGCTCGTCCATTTCCAGGTAAGCAATCGCGGAAGAATCGGGCGCCCACCAATATGCTGTGGTGATCTCCAACTCCTCCGGATAAACCCAATCCAGTTCGCCCTTACGAATCTCTTCAGTGCCTCCCTTGGTGAACGCGCGCTCTTTACCGTCCGCCACGCGAACCAGCCACACGTTGTGGTCGCGAACGAAACTCACATACCGGCCGTCAGGCGAGATTTTGGGATCCGCGATTGATTCCTTGCCAGAAATGAGCGCCCGCGCGGTCTGCGTTTTGAGGTCGAACCAGGCGAGCGAGCTGGGCCCCTGGAATAGCAGAGCGCTGCCATCCGGAACCCATTGGTATTGCGCGGGAGCGTGACGTCCCAAGCCGGTCGCTTGTGTCGCGTTTTCCGCGGCCGCCGGAAGCACCGACTCGAGTTTCTCGGCGGAAACCAGCAATCGGCTCTCGCCCGACGCCGCGTCCATCAGCCAAAGCTCCTTGCGATCCCCTTTCCCCGCCAAATCTTTGAAAAAGCTTAAATGTTTGCCATCGGAAGCCCACGCGATCCCGGGCGTTGGGTGACCACTCAAGCTCGGCTCGCTATAGATTCGGTCCACGCTGAGGCCTTTGCCTGCCGGCTGCTCGGCCGTCCCCCCGCGCGACTCCGTAGATGCCTGCGCCCTGGTCGCCACTGGTTGAATGCTGCAGAGGAGATACCCTAGAACGCCGAACAGAAACAGTCTGCCCTTCGATTGCCGCATGACGCCTCCGCAAAACCGGCCATATCTTAGACCGATCGTAACCCGCGGCAAAATCCGGGAGTCCGCCGTCAATCGATGGTGTGGGTGTTCATCGCTTCTATCTGGTTGTAATCGATTGATCAAATCAACTAGCCGTATAATATATCACTTGAGTAATTATATGAGTCTCTCTTACTTCTAGCTCTCGAACGATGTCGGTGGCACACCATCGCTGTACTGGTCGTACTGAACACTTGGTCCGTGCTTCTTTGTGTCTTGAGTGCCCCTCGCGACGCCAGTATAATCCTGCGCTCGGCTCGCGGACTGACCCAGGCAGATTCCCAGACTGCGCTCGGTCACAAGATCCGCCGCTGAGTTTAGGCAAAGAGTGGTTGTGCAGGTTCCGTGATACGTCCCGACACGGACCAAGACTCATCCGTCTAGAACGTAAATTAGGGGGTGTCCGGCAATGCTCCGTTTCCAGCGGGTGTGTATCGGTGTCCGCAAAAGTTTCATTGAGAACCACGGCGCAGTGCCTTTCGTGTGCGCAGCCACTCTTGTCGGCGCATCGCTATTGTTCTGCGCCGGCGGCGCAGTTGCTCAAAATGTGACCACCGAGCACTACGACAACGCGAGAACGGGCCTGAACCCCAACGAATCTATCCTCAACACGTCCAACGTAAACACCAATTCTTTCGGCAAGATCTTTTCGCAGTCCGTTGACGGGCAAATCTACGCCCAGCCACTTTATATCGCGGGCCTCACGATATCCGGTAAAGGCACTCATAACGTCGTATTCGTCGCAACCGAAAATGATAGCGTCTACGCGTTCGACGCCGACAACAATGGCGGAGCGAATGCCTCCCCATTATGGAAGATCTCGCTGCTCGACGCCGCCCACGGCGCTGCCAGCGGCGCGACTACCGTTCCGAACGGGGACGTGAGCAGCACCGACATTCAGCCCACGATCGGCGTTACCGGCACCCCGGTCATCGACCCGAACACCAACACCATGTATCTGGTCAGCGCTACAAAGGAGAACGGTTCCTATGTGCAGCGCCTGCATGCCCTCGACATCACCAGCGGCGCGGAAAAGTTCGGCGGCTCGGTGCCTCTTTCCGGCAGCGTTTCCGGGAACGGTAACGGAAGTTCGGGCGGCACGCTCAACTTTGACACCAAGTGGGAAAACAATCGCGCAGGCTTGCTCCTGTTGAACGGCATCGTGTACATCGCCTTCGCCTCGCACGGGGACAACGGACCCTGGCACGGCTGGATTCTCGCCTACAACGCCGCGACCCTGAAGCAGACCAGTGTGTGGTGCGCCTCGGACAATGGAATCGGCGCAGGAATCTGGATGTCTGGGTCTGGTATCGCCGCCGACACCAACAATCCCACTGGCAATAGTCCCGGTGGTCGCCTTTTCGTCGCTACGGGTAACGGCACTTTCGACGCGAAGACTCCCTACACCAACTCGATGGACTACGGCGATAGCATCGTTCGTCTTCATTTGAATAATGGCGTGATGACCGTCGCTGACGACTTCACCCCGCTCAACCAGTCCACGCTAAATTCCACCGATCGCGACGTCGCGTCCGGCGGCGTTTTGCTCCTTCCCGACCAAAGCAGCGGGGGACACACGCACCTGCTCGTGCAATCGGGCAAAGAAGGAAGAATCTCGCTCGTCGACCGCGACAACATGGGCGGCTACAGCACCAGCACCGACAACATCGTGCAAGAGATTCCGGTTAACAATTCCGGCCAGACCAACCAGACTTTCCAGATCGGCGGCTTATGGGGAGCCCCCGGCTTTGGAAACAATACCGTCTATTTCTGGGGCACTGCGGACAATATAAAATCTTTTCCGCTGACCAACGGAAAGTTGTCTTCCACTCCATCGCACTCCGGTGCACAATCGGCGGGATTTCCTAGCCCGACGCCCGTCATCACGTCCAACGGATCTTCAAGCCCCATCGTTTGGACCGTCCAGACGGATGCCTATAACTCCGGCGGCTCCGCTTACCTGCGCGCTCACGACGCTACCAACATCACCACTACGCTTTACAACAGCTTGACCAACACGGCTCGTGACACGCCCGGCGGTGCTGTCAAGTTTGTGGTTCCCATCGTCACGAATGGCAAAGTCTACGTCGGCACCACCAACGTTCTGGCAGTATATGGGCTGCTCAACGGTGCTCAACAGGCGGCGGCGCCCTCTATTAGCCCCGGCGCGGAATCCTTCACCGGTTCCATTCAGGTCACGATCACCGACTCAACTGCCGGCGCTTCCATTTTCTACTCGACGACCGGCACCGCGACGACGAGTTCGACTCCCTACACCGGCCCCATCACCGTCAACACAACGGAAACCATCTCGGCGATCGCCAGCGCTCCCGGCTTCCTGCAAAGCTTGCCGACCAGCGAAACCTACTCGCTGCAAACGCAAACCCTCATGCCCACGTTCTCTCCGGTGCCCGGCACGTATGGCTCTACGCAATCGGTCATCATTTCCGACGCCTCGCCAACTCCCACGATCTATTACGCGATCAATGCGCCGGCTTCCACCTCTTCGACTCCATTCACAGGGACGGCCACGGTTAGCGTCAGCCAGTCGGAAACGCTGAATGCCATAGCCACGTCGCCAAGCCTCAGCGCCAGCCCGCAGGCCAGCGCCAGCTATTCGATCGGCTCCGGAACAGGAGCCAGCTTCCCTTCAGGCTTCAGCACCGCCGCCAGTGTGATGACCTTCAACGGCAGCACGGGCCTGGATGATACCCGACTGCAACTGACCAACGGCCTCGCGAATGAAGCGGGGAGCGCCTGGTACAACACTCCGGTCAACATCCAAAATTTCACGAACGACTTCACGTTCCAGTTGAGCAATCCCTCGGCGGACGGCATGACCTTCACCATACAGAACACAGGTCTTACCGCCCTCGGGCTCTTGGGTGGAGGTTTAGGCTATGGGCCTGATGCGCCGGGCGGCGGCGCGGGCATTGGCAAGAGCGTCGCGATCAAGTTCGATCTCTACGACAACGATGGAGAGGGCTCCGACTCCACGGGCCTCTATACCAATGGTGCGTCGCCAACCGTTCCTTCAACTGACATGACCGGCAAGGTTGACCTCCATAGCGGCGACACGTTCTCCGTGCACATGGTCTACAACGGCACCACGCTCACCATGACCCTCACTGACGGCGTGACCAACGCGACCTACTCCACCAGTTGGACGGTGAACATTCCTTCCATCGTCGGCGGAAACACTGCCTTCGTCGGATTCACAGGTGGCACCGGCGGATTGACAGCCAGCCAAAAGATCGAGACCTGGAACTTTGTCAGCTCCGGTACTGCGCCTCCGCCGCCTCAGTCCGCGACCCCGCCGATCTATAGTCCCGCGGCAGGTACGTATACCGGGACGCAGATGGTCACCGTCACCGACACCACTCCGGGCAGCACTATCTTCTACACCTTGGACGGGACCAAGCCGGGAACCACCGCGGGCGGCAGTACCTTCCAATACTCCACCGCGATCTCGGTCGCGTCTTCGGAAACGGTCACCGCTCTGGCCACCGCGCCGAGTTACACCACCAGCGCGACCAGTAGCGCCGCCTACGTCATCAACAACACTTTGCCGGCCGCTCCCACTCCGGTAATCACTCCGGGCACCGGCAACTACACGTCGGCGCAAACGGTCAGCATTTCCGATCCTGGTACCACGATCTTCTACACAACGAACGGTACCCCTCCGACGACGGGTTCCACGCAATACACCGCGCCCTTCGTTGTCGGCGCCACCAGCACCGTGCTGGCGATTGCCACCGAAACGGGCTTCAGCACCAGCGCCACGGCGCAATCGGTCATCACCATCAGCACCGGGACTACCGGCGCCGTCAATTTTGGCTCCGGATTCTCCGCCGCGGGCTTGCAATTCAATGGACATACCAAGCTCAACGGCACGCGTCTGCAACTTACCGACACGGCCGCGACAAATGAAGCTGCGAGCGCGTTCTGGACCACGCCCGTCAACGTGCAGACCTTCACAAATGATTTTACTTTCCAGCAGACCAGCCCGAACGCCGACGGCTTCACGTTCACAATTCAGAATGCCGGCATTACTGCGCTCGGACCGGGCGGCGGCGGGCTCGGCTATGGTCCCGATTCTCCGGGCGGCACGGGCGGCATCGCCAAGAGCGTTGCGATCAAGTTCGACCTGTACGACAACGCGGGTGAGGGCACGAACTCCACCGGCGAGTATATCAACGGCGCGTCGCCGACGACGCCGGCCACAACGTTAGGCGGCGGTGTAAATCTGCACAGTGGCGACATCATGAAGGCTCACATGACCTACGATGGAACGACGCTGACGCTGACCATCACCGACACGGTCAATACCGCGCAAACGTTCACGACCTCGTGGCCCATCAACATTCCCTCGACGGTTGGCGGCAATACTGCGTTCGTCGGCTTCACCGCGGGCACCGGCGGCCTCACCTCGCAGCAGGAGATCATCACCTGGACCTACAGCACTTCCGGGTCGGGTTCAACCTCGAAGACGCCCGTCATCTATCAGACGGCGAATTTGTCCGCTGTGAGCTCAGGACCGACGTTCCGGCAATTTACCTATGCGAGCTTCCCGGACACCACCGGCACGATCCTGGACGCCACCGCGGTGGGTGACAACGTCACGTTCACGGTTAACGTCACGGCCGCGGGAATCGCGGACGTGAAAGTTTCCGTCAAGGAACTCAATACGCGCGGAACCTGGCAACTGTCGATCAATGGTGCCAACGTCGGTTCCCCACAGGACGAATACACGAACAGTGCGAGCGCAGGTGCTTACGGCGTGTTTGATGTGGGCACATTCACGTTCCCGGCCGCTGGCAACTACGCGTTCAAGTTCACCGTCAGCGGCAAAAATGCGGCCAGCACCGGCTACTCCATCTCGTTCGACGACATCACGCTGACGCCGCAGTAGCGCATTACCGTGGCACACCATTCCTGGCTGTGTGGTTTTGCAAATCACAGCCGGGAACGGCTGCGCCACCAGAGTCACTTGGTCTTGAATATCGAACTGCTTAGGTCAGTCCGCTAGCCGGGCGGCCAGCTAAACTCACGTCCACCGAGAAGATGCAGGTGCAGGTGAAACACCGATTGCCCTGCGCCACGTCCGCTGTTGGCTACCGTGCGGTATCCGTCGAGCAGTTTGAGCTTGCGCGCCAGCTCCGCCGCTACCAGGTGCATTTTCCCGATCACCGCTTGATCTTCTGAAGTAGCTTCGTTCAGCGACTCAAAGTGTTTGCGGGGGATAATCAGAATATGCGTCGGTGCTTGCGGGCCAATATCTTCAAACGCGAAGACCTCGTCATCCTCGTACACCACCTTTGACGGAATCTTCTTGGCCGCGATTTTGCAAAACAGGCATTCCACGCTCACGGGGTCCCTCCCCGCGGCGAATCGGTATCCACACGAAAGATCAAAGGCTTCACGCCTTCGCGTTGGTGCAGTTGCTCGCCCAACCTCTTCGCCGCATCCTCGCCGGAAACCTTGCCTACGTGAACGCGATAGTACGAGCCGTTGGATGACTCAAACGACTGAATCGCGACCGGAGAATAGCTAGCGCTCAAGCGGTCGCGCAGCCGCTCGGCATTCGCGCGCTCACGAAAGGCACCGATCTGGACGGTGAAGAAACCCGCCGTGGGGTCGATTGCCGACAGAATCTCCAGGCGAACGGGTACCACGCCAGGGCCAATCGATTCAATCTCGCGAGCCGCGGCATAGGACAGATCGATGATGCGATTATCCACAAACGGGCCGCGATCGGTGATGCGCACGGTCGTGGATTTCCCATTCGCAAGATTCGTCACTCGGACCATGGTGTTGAAAGGCAGCGTTCGATGCGCTGCGGTGAGCTTGTTCATGTCGTAGATCTCACCGTTGGAAGCCTGGCGGCCATGGAATGGCGCACCGTACCAGGATGCTTTGCCCTCTTCGAACGCGACCCCTCCGTGGGGAATGGGGTTTACCGGAGCACCGGCGTCGCTCTTTGCTGTCTCTGCCGGAGGCTCAGGACCAGGTTGCACGGGCGGTGCAGGCTGGCGATTCGCGACCGGCTGACGCCCGGCACAGCCGGTCAGTAAAGCTGCCGCGAAAAAAATTGCCGCCAGGCCTGTAAGTTGAGAAGCCGTTCGCGCCACTCGCGCGCATTCATTGCGGCCGAGCGCGCCGAAAAGTTGCGGCGAGCTCTGCCATTGACCGTATTCGATCTTCACAGGGGATCCGCGCTCATGCCTTCGGATCTTCGGGCGCAGGCGGAGTTCGCCGTGACATGCGTGCCTCAATCTTGGCGGCAAACTCGTCGAGCTTGCCCGATACATCGCGGAGAAATGATGCGGTGCGGCGTTCGGTTTCCGGCGCTATTTCTTCGTCCACGTAGCGCCGAAGGCGTTCCATCTCTGCATCGATGCGACGGCCGATTTCTTCAAATTTGTCCATACTTAGTACCCTCCGGGCTGGGTACCCAGGATCCCCCGACGCCACAGATTGTGTAGGTTACCTGCCGTTTTCGGTGGTGTCCAAGTCTATTTTGGACACCGGTGTGTTTTGGTGTCCAGATGTCCGGTAGTTTCGAAGCGATTTGCGGGACTTTGGTGTCCAGGGGTCGCCGGTCGTCTTGGGGAATGTGTTGGCCGGCGCGGTGGTTGGCTGCGGCGCCGACGAACTATGGTGCGGCTTCCTTCCGAGCCACTTCTTCGCGCACCAAATCAATGTGCAGCCTTAGTGAATACAGCAGAGGCCGAACGGAAGCAGGCGCGGGTTGACGACTTACCCGGTCTTCCATCTGATCAAGTTGCTCGATGAAGTCCTTGCCGGTTCCAGCAGAAGGATCAGCAGCCAGTTGGTCTTCGAGGCGCTTCAATTCGGAGTAGAGCCTGTAGACCCGGGCGCGCCCCACCCAGCCATAGATTGCCGGCGCGAATCGCAGCAAGGGGAATAGCACGCCCAATAGGGGAAGTGCCAGCACCAACAACTGATCGGCGAGGACTGCCAACCAAAAAGGCAGATGACGTTGCAAGAACGGAGATCCCGTTTTATAGAATTGACGCGCATAAGTGCTGAGTGGAAGGTCGATGGATTCTTGCGCCGGAAACTCCGCTGCCTTGTGGAACACACCCGGTGCCGAGTGGAACTGTTCTGCCGCCTCAAGCAATAGGTACTGAATTGCGGGATGAAGATCGCGGCGCACTACCATGCTGGCTTTTGGTGCAAGGAGTAGAACATCCGTGGGGGGACGGTTCCTGGCCATGTCAGCTACGCCAGCAGGGAGCACCAGCTTAGTTAAGTGTGGGTACAGGGCTACGAAAGCATCCGCTCTTTGAATACTCTGTAGGCTTACGCCTTCGGCCGTGAGAAGTTCTTGAACAGAAGGGCTATCCCAGGTATCGAGCAAAACTGCGCCGTCGAGTTCTCCGCTGTGAAGCCTTTGAATCGTTTCTGCCGGAGTGAACGGAAACAGGGTGACAGATTTCTGATCGATGATGCCGACGCGACCGAAAAACTCCACCGAGAACTTGCGGGACGCACTGCCTTCTGGGCCGATGGAGAGGCGGAGACCCCTCACCTGATCATGACTTTGCAAACCTTGGCCGCGGAGAAAGAACCAAAGAGGTTCGTAAAATAGTGCTCCCAGAGTGACTAAATGAGGTGAGTCGCGCTCAGTTGTTATCCCGCTCGGGAGAATGGCAATGCTGACGCCTGATTTCGGGTCCTGCAGCCGAGCCAAACTTTCGACAGCGCCCGAAAGCGGGACCAGCTTCAGGTCAACTCCGTTTCGTGCAAAAAACTCACGGTAGCGCCTTGCCAGATCTGCATTGGGGCTGCCCTCGGGATCCGTAGCCATAGTCACGGATCGTGGCGGCGTCGGACGCAAAATGGTGAACGCCAGCCAAATCAGCATCACCGCGAATGTGACGACAGCAATCGATGCGGTCGCTAGATATCGCCAACTTGCACGCTTGTCATTCAGAGCATTCATCGAGCGGGGTCTAACTGCAAGAATAGCACCGGGCAGGAGTCTGAAACGAACGGACCTTTGTCAATGCCCCAGGCTGAGCGTCGAAGCTTGGTGTCCAAACAAGGAATTGTCGCAGTCGCTTCCCGCTCCGCCTCATCGCCGCGGACCTCCGCGCACGCCCGCGGGGCCGGGTCCGCGCCGCGATCGCATCCGTCGAGGCCGTAGTCCCACGCGAGTCACTTGATTGCATAACAATGTCGGCTCCTCTCGACGCAAGCAGTCTTTGGTTGTTAGGCTCAGGAGGGAGGAGCCGGAGTTCGGTTCGTACGCGGGACAGCTCGGTACCGGATATGGCGTGCAGTAAAGCGTCGTCCACTTGATAGGGCATCCCGCTCCCTCGTGAGAGGGAGTTCGAAGAACCAATCATGGTCGAAGTTTTGATCGAAGAGATGTTTGGGTCGGACTGAAACCGACCGCTAGATTACGAACGAACCGTACTTGTTGGGGCCGATCGGAAAGGCACCGAAGGAAGCGGAAGAAAAAACTCT